>Ga0207684_10000039_pt1 | contig 274342 bp, 231 predicted proteins | sample KBSK5501metaG_FD_184342 | JGI IMG/M metagenome (GOLD analysis project Ga0207684, IMG submission 184342) | Corn, switchgrass and miscanthus rhizosphere microbial communities from Kellogg Biological Station, Michigan, USA - KBS K5-50-1 metaG... | ecosystem: Host-associated > Plants > Roots >... | reverse complement strand
CTCACCCCAGCCCTCTCCCCGGAGGGGAGAGGGAGAGTTAAGCCCCTCACCCCAGCCCTCTCCCCGGAGGGGAGAGGGAGAGTTAAGCCCCTCACCCCAGCCCTCTCCCCGGAGGGGAGAGGGAGAGCTAAGCCCCTCACCCCAGCCCTCTCCCGGGAGGGGAGAGGGAGAGTTAAGCCCCTCACCCCAGCCCTCTCCCCGGAGGGGAGAGGGAGAAGCTAGCTCCGGACCCGCGAGCCGGTCGGGTCGTAGAGCGGCTCCTTCGCGACCCGGCCTCCGATCCAGCGCCCGAAGATGTCGACCTCGACCGGTGTATCCACGGGGCAGCTCGTCGGGACGTACGCATAGGCGATCGACTGCCCGACGGTGTAGCCGTAGCCGCCGCTGGTGACCCGGCCGGCGACGTTGCCCTCGATCCGCACCGGCTCGGAGCCGAGCGCCACCGACCGCGGGTCGTCGAGTACGAGGCAAGCCAGCTTTGTCTCGGCCGGTGACTCGCGCTTCTTCAGCAGCGCGGCGCGGCCGACGAACTCGCCCTTGTCGAGCTTGACGCAGAAGCCCAGGCCGGCCTGGTAGGGGTCGACGTCCGGCGTGATGTCGGCGCCCCACACGCGATAGCCCTTCTCGAGGCGCAGCGAATCGACCGCCTTGTAGCCTCCCGGCGTGAGCCCGCGATCGTGCCCCGCCTCGCGGATCGTGTCCCACAGACGCAGGCCGAACTCGCTGGGGCAGTAGAGCTCCCAACCCAGCTCGCCGACGTAGGTGACGCGCAGCGCCAGGCACGGCGCGGTGCCGATCGCGACCTCGCGCGCCGTCATGAAGGGGAAGGCGGCGCTGCCAAGGTCTGAAGGTGTTGTCTGCTGCAGGATCTCGCGCGCGTCTGGGCCCCACAGCCCTACGCACGCGTATGCCGAGGTCACGTCCTCCACCTCGACCGACCCGTCGCGCGGCGCATGGTCGCGGATCCACGACAGGTCGTGCATGCCGAACGCGGTGCCGGTGATGACGCGAAACGCGCGCTCGCCCAGGCGCGTGATCGTGAAGTCGCACTCGATGCCGCCGTCCTCGTTGAGCATCTGCGTGTAGGTCAGCGATCCCACCGCGCGCGCCACGCGATTGTCGGCCAGGCCCTCGAGGAACTCAGCCGCGCCGCGGCCCCGCACCTCGATCTTGGCGAAAGATGTGAAGTCGAAGATCGCAGCCGTCTCGCGGCACGCGTTGTGCTCGGCCCCGATGGCCGGCGACCAGAGCCTGCCCGCCCACCCGTGAGGCCGCAGCGCCTGGTCGCCGTGCGTGCCGTTGGGCTCGAACCAGTTGACCCGCTCCCAACCCGACTTCTCGCCGAACGCCGCGCCAAGGTCCTTGAGCCGCGAGTACAGCGGCGAGACTCGCAGCGGACGGCCCGCCGCGCGCTCGTGCCCGGGGTACTTGACGTCGTAGTAGGTCGAGTAGACCTCGTAGGTCCGGGCGAGCGTGTATTCGCGGCTCGAGTAGGCGCGGCCGAAGCGCCGGGAGTCCATCTCCCACACGTCCAGGCTGGGCTTGCCGGCGACGATCCACTCGGCCACGAGCCGGCCCATGCCGCCCGCGCCCGCCAGGCCGTGGGCGCAGAACCCGGCCGCCACCCAGAACCCGCGCACCTCGCTCGGACCGAGGATGAACTCATTGTCCGGGGTGAACGCCTCGGGCCCGTTGACCAGGCGGACGACCCTCGCGTCCTTTAATGAGGGTGTCCGCACAATGGCGTTGCTCATCAGCGGCTCGAAGCGATCCCAGTCGGGCTCGAGAAGACGGCCGTTGAAGTCCTCCGGGATGCCGTCGAGGCCCCACGGCGCCGGGTTCCGCTCGTAGCCGCCCATCACCAGGCCGCCCGACTCCGGCCGGTAATAGACCAGCAGCGACGGGTCGCGCATCGTCGGCATATCCAGCGGCAGGCCTTCGGGTCGCGTGATCAGGTATTCGTGGGCGAACGGGACGAGGGGCACGTTGACCCCGGCCATGCGGCCGATCTCAGGGGCGTACATGCCGCCCGCGTCGACGACGAGCTCGCACGCGACGTCGCCCTTGTCGGTGACGACCTTCGTCACCTGGCCGTCCTTCACGTCGATCCCGGTGGCGCGCGTGTCCTCGCATATCTCCGCGCCGCGGCGCCGAGCGCCCTCGGCGAGGGCGAAGGTCAGCTGGCTGGGGTCGATGTAGCCGTCGGTGGGCAAGAACGCCGCGCCCAGCACCCCTTCAGTGGTCATGGGCGCGAACATCCTCTGCGCGTCGTCCGCGGAGATGAGCTCGAGCGGCAGGCCGAAGGTCTTGGCCCAGGCGGCCTGGCGCGTGAGCTCCTCCATCCGCTCCTGGCTCGACGCAAGGCGCAAGGACCCCACCTCGTGCCACCCGGTCTCCATGCCGACCTCGTCCTTCAACGAGCGATAGAGGTCGACCGAGTTCATCATCATCCGGGTCAGGCTGAGCGATCCGCGGAGCTGGCCCACGAGCCCCGCGGAGTGGAAGGTCGAGCCGCTGGTCAGGCGCGCGCGCTCGACCAGGACCACGTCGGTCCAGCCGAGACGCGTGAGCCAGTAGAGGATGGACGCGCCGCCGACACCACCGCCGATGACGACGGCGCGCGCATGGGTCCTCAAGAGCTCGTTAGGCGCGTGCCTCCGCGGCTGCCACAGGTGCGCTCGCCGGCGCGTTTCGCTGGGCGAAGAACCAGTAGACGAAGCCGACGATGATGATCAGCGCAAGCGTGAACTCGTAGATCGGGATGTTGGTGAGGAAATCCGGGATGGTGACGTTGGGCAGGGCGCTGAGCGGTGGGTTCTGGCCACCGACCGCCGCGTTGCGCGGCCACAGGAAGTTGATCTCCATCGCCACGCCCCAGGCGAGGCCGAGGATGTTGACGAGGACTCCCCAGCTGCCGAGCTTGAACGGTGCGCTGTCCTTCGGCCAGCCCTTGAGCCTGGCCAGCAGGATGGCGATGTTGCCCAGGATGTAGGAGAGGTAGATCATCCCGGTCGCGCCGATGGCGATGAGACCGGCGCCCGCGTAGTAGACCAGCGGCAGCCCGGCCAGCACGCCGACCACGATGCAGGTGCCGATGGGCGTGTGGAGGGTTGGGTGGACTCGGTTCCAGGCGTGGCCCAAGGGCAGCTTGCCGTCGCGCGCCATGCCGAACGCGAGGCGGATGGTCGATGTCTGGATGGCGAGGCAGCACACGTAGATGGCCGCAAAGACCACCAGGAGGTAGACGTTGGAGGCCCAGCCCGGGAAGTTCGACTGAATGATGGTGACGAGTGGGAAGGGATCCTTGCCGGCGTTGATGTCGGAGACGAACTTGCTCATGTCGCCCGGAACGGCGATGACTACCGCGAACAGGAAGATCGCGCCGATGATCGCCGCACCCACGATGGCGGCGATGACCGCGCGCGGCGCTTCGCGACGTGGGTTCTTCGTCTCCTCGGCCAGGGTGCTGGCGGTGTCGAACCCGTAGATCACGAACAGGGACATGAACATTGCCGCGAGGAACGTTCCCGCCTGGTTGTTGAATCCGGATCCGAGGTAGCTCGTGTCGGTGAAGACCGACAGCGACTGGTGGTGATAGATGATGACGAGGATCAGCGCGAAAACCACCATGCCGAGGATCTCGAAGACGACCCCGGTGTTGTTCACGAGCGCGACGAGCCGCACCCCGAAGATGCTCAGCAGGGTCGTGCTCAACAGCACCAGCGCCGCCACGTTGCGCTCGGTGTCGAGGTCGGTGGGGATGGTGGTGCCGAACACGTTGTTGATCAGCGGGATGAGGACGAGAGGCACGGTGGCCACGACGGCGGCTACGGTGAGCACGCCCGCGAACAGGTAGATCCACCCTGTGAACCAGGAGTACGTCCGGTTGGAAAGGTACTTGGTCCACTGGTAGACCGACCCTGCTACCGGGAAGTGCGAGCTGACCTCGGCGAAGTTGAGGCCGATGATCAGCTGGCCGATGACGACGATGGGCCAGCTCCACCAGAAGAAGCCGCCTGCGAGCGAGATGCCGAGGATGAACAGCGTGAAGATGCCGGTCGACGGCGAGATGTACGAAAAGGCCACGGCGAAGCTGGAGTAGACGCCCAGCGCCCGGCGAAGCTCCTGCTTGTACCCGAACTTCTCCAGGTCGCGAACGTCAGCGTCGTGAGCGGATTCCACTGGTACCCCTCCCCTGAGTGAACCCGACTGCTATTTGCTCGGGGAAGCTATCACCGGTTGCGAGTCGCGTCAACGCGCGCGCTGGACGCAACGACTGCCCGTCCGGCACTGCCGAGCCAGCCGCCGATCAGGCCGAGCAGGACCCCAACCATCAGGGTGAGCGCGACGGGCACGATGGGCAGGTGGTCGAAGCCCATGATCGCGGCCAGGCTGGTCGCGGTCGGGCCGAGCCCGTAGCGGGCGTGCGCGGCGGCAAGCGGGACGAGCCAGGAGAGGAGGCCGATCGCGCCCGAGATGGGGACGGCGGCGCGGGCCCGGGGCACGACAGCGCCGACCGCGAGGCCGACCGGAAACGGCGCCCACCAGAAGCCGAACAGCACGCCGGTCAGCGCCAGCACGCCGCCGAGCAGGACGGTGGCGTAGATCCTCACGGTCGCAAGCTCCAGGTCTTGACGCCGGCCGCGGACTGCGCCTCATCGCCGCTCAACATCGGTTTGAGCAGTCCGTCCCACCAGGCGTCGACGCGGTTCGTGTACCAGCTCGAGGCCGGGTTCTCGCTCTGCCCGCCCGGGTAAACGCCCTGGAACGTGTGCGTCCCCCAATCGACCACCATCCTCCAGCTCGGGCCGTGGGTGGAGGGAGAGTCGCCGGCGGCGAGCGGCGTGTTGGCGTCGCCGCGGTCGGGCCGCGGTCCGTAGCTCAGGCCCTTGACCTGGGCGAGATTGTCCAGCTCACGCGTGTGCACGCGCCCCCACGACCATTTCGCGGGGTCATTACCGAGCTGCCTGGAGATGGCGGCGATCGCCTTGTGAAACGCGGCCGTCTGCGCATCCGCGGCTGTCCGTGACCCGACGCCCGGCGCGCTGAACGCGCGGTTGCCGGGGTCGTGCAGCGTCCAGGTCTCCAGGTCCTGCCCCAGGGCGTCGCTGACCTCGTCCATGTCGACGTGCACCGCGCGGGATTTCCACCACGGCCTGAAGGTCTCGCTGACGTAGGTGGACCAGAACACGCTCCACACCGTCGCCGCGGAGGACCCGATGTCCATGCGGTAGTCCCAGCCGGCCAGCAGCCGCATCGCCGCGCTCTCCTTCGCGCTGAGCTTCGACCCGGCGAGCGTCTGCAGCAGGACCGGGACGATCTCGCCGGCCAGAAAGTCGCGCGTGTCGGTCTGCAGCGCCTGCATGTCGATGGCGCTCAACTTGCCGGGCTGGCTCAGGACACGGCGGATTTCGTTGGCGCGGTAGCCCGGGTCGAAGAAGTTCGAGGCGGTGCCGATGTAGTACGGGTAGTTCCTGGTCACCTGGCGCTGGTTGGCAGACCAGATGTAACCCGCCGGCGGGTTGTAGACCTGCGGGATGTCGTCGTAGGGGATCGTGCCGGCGACGTCGTACTCGCCGGTGCCGGGCATGGGCAGCCAGGGTTGGCCCTTCGGTACCTGGGGGAAGTAGCCCGCGGAGATCAGGCCGATGTTGCCCTTGTCGTCGGCGAAGACGAAGTTGTGCGTCGGCGAGAACCAGCCGCGAAGTGCGTCGCGAAACTCCTGCCAGCTGCTGGCGCGGTCGACGTTCAAAAGGACGGAGAGGTCCTGGCTTGGAATATTGCCCGCCCACCAGACGGAGGTCGTCTGGCCGCGCTCGGAGATGACCGGCCCGTGGACGCTCCAGCGGACCTTTACATGCTGGGTTGTTTCGCCGAGCACAGGGATGTCAAATGAGAGGGTCTTGTACTCGTTCCAGCTTCCATTCCAGAAGTACATGCCCGGGTGACCAGGGTCTTCTTTCTCGACGTAGAAGAACGTCTGCTGGTTCTGCGCGTCCGTGAGGCTCCACGCGATGTGCTGGTTGTGGCCGATGAGGACGACCGGTGTGCCCGGGATGCTCACGCCCGCGGCGTGGTAGCCGGGGGCGTCCATGGTCAGCTGGAACCAGATCGCGGGCAGGGTGAGGTGCAGGTGTGGGTCGCCGGCGAGGAGCGCACCGCCGCTCACGCTCTTGGCCGGCGCGACCGCCCAGTTGTTACTCGCGCCGCCTCTGGCGACGAGGCCTTGGGGCAACGACGCGAGACGGTCGTACAGCGGCTGAGCTCCGTCGAGGATCGATTGCGGCTGGCTCATCTGCTGGATTGGCTGCACCTTCGGTGCGCTGTAAGGCCCCGGGTCGTATGGCGCCTGCACGTTGGGTGGAAGGATCGGGAACCACTCCGACGTGAGGTCGGCGCCGAGCTGTTTGTTGAGCAGCGCCATCACGAGCGGCGTGTCTGTGAAATTGAGTGTCTGGGTCATGTCGCCCTTGACGAGCAGCGAGTCGATGGGCGTCCAGTGCTTGGGCTTGTAGCCAAGCAACGTGAACATCGCGTCGAGCTGGTGGGTCGCGACGGCCTCGTCGATCCGGTCGTTCACGCCCTTGGCATAAGCGAGGAGCGCGTCGCGTGATGGGTCGCCAGGCTGGAGCCGGCTCCACTCGGCCTGCGCGGTCTCGAGCAGTCCGAGCTGCAGCTCGAAACGGTCCGTGTCGAGCGCCGCCTTGCCGACGATCTCCGAGAGCCGCCCCGCGCCCTGGCGGCGCAGCAGGTCCATCTGGAAGAGCCGAAATCTCGCGTGCACGTAGCCCGTGGCGAGGAAGAGGTCGTGGTCGGTCTGGGCGGTGACGTGTGCCGTGCCGTCCTGCTCGAGGACGACCTTCACCGGCCGCTGCAGCCCATCGAGGCGCATCGTCTGGTCGTTGACCTGGGCGTCCGCGGCCATCGTCCAGGCGCCCGTGGACGGGTTGAACGCGGCGCCGAGGGCGGGCAGGCCGGCGGCCGGAAAGAACGCGACGTAGAGCACGGCCGCGGACACCAGGATGGCCGCGCCGAGGTTGAGGAAGGGCAGCCGAGCGCGGCGGCGCCGGCGGGGCCCAGCCGAGGTTCGCATCGCCGGTCGCTCGGCGACGGCGGGCTCGGCGGTCACGCGCGTAGTTTGAGGCTAGGCCTCTTCCTTGGCGGCTTCATCCCTGCCGCGCCGGGCGATCTCCGCGACCACCGCCGGGTCGGCGAGGGTGGTCGTGTCGCCCAGCGGCCGGTTCTCGGATACGTCCCGGAGAAGCCGGCGCATGATCTTGCCCGACCGCGTCTTGGGGAGCTCCGGCGTGAAGACGATGTTGGCGGGAGCGGCGAACTTGCCGATCACCTTGCCGACATGGTCGCGCAGCTCCTTGAGCGTCTGGGGCGACCCGTCTTTGCCGCCCTTCAAGGTGACAAAGGCGACGATGGCCTGGCCCGTCTGCGCGTCGTTGCGGCCCGCGACCGCGGCCTCGGCGACGGCCGGGTGGCTGACCAGTGCGCTCTCGACCTCGATGGTCGAGATCCGGTGGCCGGAGACGTTCATCACGTCATCAACGCGGCCGAGAAGCCAGAAGTCGCCGTCCTCGTCGATCCGCGCCCCGTCGCCGACGAAGTAGGTGTCCTTCCAGCGGTCCCAGTAGGTCTGCTGGTAGCGCTCCGGGTCACCGTAAATGCCGCGCAGCATCGCGGGCCACGGCTTGCGGATGACGAGATAGCCGCCTCCGCCGGGCGGTACCTGCTGCCCTTCGTTGTTGTAGACCGCGGCGTCGATGGTCGGGAACGGCTTGGTCGCACTGCCCGGCTTGAGTGTGGTGATCCCGGGCAGCGGCGTGATCAGGATCATGCCCGTCTCGGTCTGCCACCAGGTGTCAACGACAGGCGTGCGGTTGGCGCCGATGTGCTCGCGGTACCACACCCAGGCCTCGGGGTTGATGGGCTCGCCGACGGTGCCCAGCACGCGCAGCGAGCTGAGGTCGTGCTTCTCCGCGTACTCGGGCCCCCACTTCATGTGCGTGCGGATCGTGGTCGGCGCCGTATAGAGGATGTCGGGCTTGTAGCGCTCGACGATCTGCCACCAGCGGTCCTTGTCCGGATAGTCGGGTGTGCCTTCGTAGACGATCCCCGTGGTCCCGTTGGCCAGCGGGCCGAAGACGATGTAGCTGTGGCCGGTGACCCAGCCGATGTCCGCCGCGCACCAGTAAACAGACTTCGGCTTGACGTCGAAGATGTAGTGGTGCGTGCTCGATACACCGACCAGGTACCCGGCGGTCGTGTGAATGATGCCCTTGGGCTTCGCGGTGGTGCCGCTGGTGTAGAGGAGGTAGAGGAGATCCTCGGAGTCCATCGGCTCGCACGGGCATGCGGTCGGGTCGTCGTCGAGGTCCTTCAGCACGTCATGCGCCCAGACGTCGCGACCCTGCGTGAAGGCGACGTCGCCGCCGGTGCGCCTGACCACGAGACACCGCTTGACGCTGGGCGCCTGCTCGATCGCGGCGTCGGCGTTCGCCTTGAGCGGCACACGATTGCCGCGCCGCCATCCCTCGTCCTGGGTGATGAGCAGCTCGCACTCCATGTCGTTCATGCGCCCGGACAAGGCCTCTGCGCTGAAGCCGCCGAAGACCACGGTGAACGGAGCGCCTATGCGAGCGCACGCGAGCATGGCGACAGGGAGCTCGGGAATCATGCCCATGTAGATGCCTACATGCGTGCCTTTCTTGACGCCGAGCTTCATAAGCCCGTTGGCGAACCGAACGACCTCTTTCTGCAGCTCGCCGAAGGTGATCTGTCGGCGGTCGCTCTCCGGCTCACCTTCCCAGAAGTAGGCGATCCGGTCCCTGTGTCCCGCCTCGACGTGGCGGTCGACACAGTTGTAACAGACGTTCAGCTTGCCGCCGAGGAACCATTTGGCGTAGGGCGGCTTCCACTCGTAAAGCGTCTTCCAGGGCTCGAAGAAGGTGATGCGTTTCGACTCCTCGGTCCAGAACTCGTCGAAGCCGCGGCCGTAGATGTCCGGCCCGGCGTTCGCGTCGCGGCTGAACTCGGAGCTCGGCGGGTAGCGCCGCTCCTCGACCTGAAGCGTCTCGATGGCATGCCCGCTCGAACTCAATTCGCTCATGGGAGCCAGTATGGCCGGGTTTCTGGCCGGCTTGCGTAAGGGGTCCTGATCGGCTCCCTGAAGGTCTAACCTTTCTGACTCAGGAAGGCCCGCCCGGGGGAATTTCGGGCCTACCTGAGGGAAGGTTCCGGGGTGCAATCGGGGATCGTCGGACTGCGCGGTGCGCTGATCGGCGCCTGGGAGGCGGACCTGCGCGCTGTCCGCCAGGACACGTTCGACCCGGGGGTCGGGCGCGAAGCGCTCGTGTTCATCCAGCGGTTCTACGGCCTGATCTCGGACCTGCGGGCGCCGATCCAGCGGTCCTGGGGGCCGGGTGGCCATGTCCACGTCGTGGACTCGCCTGACGTGGGCGGGCCCGGTCCGCGGGTCTCGCAGTCACGAATCCGGCTGCGCAATCACGGTGAGGGGGTCGCGGTCGAGCTGTTCTCGTACTCCGACGGCTCCTACCGGGCCAACCCCTCTGCGGGCCTGGACCGCGACATACGCGTCGTCGACATCGAGCCGCTGGCGTACGTGAACGAGCTGTATCGCACGGCCGTGGATTTCCTCCAGGTTGCGTTGAACCTGGACTTGCTCCTGTCCGGGTCTGGCTGGTTGTTCGAGCACCTGGCGGCGAATCACTTCGTCGCGTCGGGCCTGTGGACGTCTTTGGGCGAGGTCTACCGGTTGGCAACGCGGGAGTTTGCAGTCGCGGAGAGCTTCGAGAACGTGGCGGCGATGTTCAGCCCCAAGGCGGAGGTCAGCGGCGCGAACGGTGCGAATGGGTCTAATGGATCGGTGGCCGATTTCGATTTCGTGCTGTCGGTCGACCAGCTGCAGCATTACCACGAGCCGCAGGCGGACCTGGGGAACTTCCTCAAGCTGGTGCACATAGCGGTCGAGGCCGACCGGCAGGACCGGGCGGTCGAGAGCGCCGACGTGGCGTCGGACCTGGCGCTGGACCCGAGTGCGATCGCGAAGCTCGGCCGTCTCGTAGCGGCCGCGCCTGACGTTTGTCGCGAAGGCGAGTTCGCCGAGGACTTCTCTTCGTGGACGTTCCTGCCCTCATACAACGTGCACTTCTTCCGGCGCGTGCACACCATCGACGACTTCCTGGTCGTCGAGGCGTCACTGGTTCCGCGCGCCGCGTCCGAAGGCACGACGACGACAACGCCGGGCGAGGGCGGCAAGGGATTCGAGGTGGAAGAGGGCGCGTCGCTTCCGGACGGGATCGTGACGTTCCTGATGACCGACGTCGTCGAGTCGACGCCGCTGTGGCTGCAGAGCCGGGCGTCGATGTACCAGGCGATGCGGCGGCATGACCAGCTGCTGACGTCGGCGATCGAGTCGAACCACGGCATCGTCCTGAAGGAGCGAGGCGAGGGCGATTCGTTTTTCGCCGTCTTCCTTCGCGCGACCGACGCGGTGGCGGCCGCGGTCGAGGCGCAGATGGCGATCGAAAACGAGCAGTGGCCGGACCGGATCTCGCTCGCGGTGCGGATGGCGGTGCTGACGGGGGAGGCGGACGCTGCCGACCGCGACTACCGGTCGCCGGCGGTGAACCGGTGCGCGAAACTGCGGCGCCGGGCGGTGGGGCGGCAGATCCTGGTCTCGGAGACAACCTACTCGATCGTCGCCGACATCCTGCGGGCGGACATCAGGTTGGTGTCGGTCGGGAAGCGGCGGCTCGAGGGCCACGACCGGCCGGAAGAGGTGTACGTGGTTGAGCATCAGGACGTGGAACTTGTGGCGGCCGTGGCGGAAGACGAGGTGGCGGCCGTCTAGGTCCGGTCCCGTCGCTCTTGTCGTTTTGTCGCTTCCGTTTCTCTGTGCTGTGGATGCCGTCGCCGGGTGTTTCGGTCGCGGTCTTAACAGGCTGGGTTGACGCCCCGGGTACGCTGAGGTCGGTAGGCCGGCGGGGGAGGGACGGCAACAGGAAGGGAGGGACCCCGCCAGGGGTGTTTCCATTTCACTGGAAGGCCCCGGCGCGAAATGCCGTTGAATGTGAGGCGATGGCAACCTCCCGCAGCCCCAACGGCGCCGGCGTCACGATCGACCGCTTCTCGGTCGTGCTGGTGGCGGTCGCGGCCACGCTCTGGGCGACCGACACCTACTTCCGCAGCCAGCTGGTCACCCACCTCTCGCCGACCGAGATCGTCGTCGCCGAGGACGGGCTCATCACCCTGTTCCTTCTTCCGATCCTCATCCGCAGCGCCGGTGAGCTCCGCAAGCTCGGCCCGCGCGGCTGGCTCGCCGTCGTCGGCATCGCCGTCGGGGCGCAATCGCTCGCCACCATCCTGTTCACGGCCTCGTTCCAGGTCGCGGCGACCTATCAGGTTTTCGCGGAGACTTTCGTCCTCCAGCAGACGCAGCCGCTGATCGCGATCCTGCTCGCCTGGATCGTCCTGGGCGAGCGCCGCCGTGCGTGGTTCTGGCCGGCCGTCGCGGTCGCCATCCTCGGCGTCTACCTGGTCCTCTTCGCGCAGGACCCGGGCGCGCCACTATCGGCGTTGCAGCGCGGAAGGCTCGAGGTCGGGTTACTTGCGCTCGGCGCCGCCGCGTTGTGGGCCAGCGGTACAGTGCTCGGCCGCTTCGCGCTGGGCGCCATCAACTTCTGGTCGATGACCGCCCTGCGTTTCACGCTCGCGCTCCCGGTGCTGGTCGCCATCGTCCTCGTCCAGTACGGCCTCTCTGGGTTTGCCCACTACCGCGTGAGCGACTTCTTCCCCAACCTGCTCGCCATCGCGCTGGTGCCGGGCCTCTTCGCGCTCCTGCTGTACTACCGCGCCCTGTCGCGCACGCCCGCGTCGCTGGCGACCATCGCGGAGATGGCGTATCCCGTCGCCGCCACGCTGATCGCGTCGGCCCCGCCTTTCAACCAGCCGCTCTACCCCGCGCAGGTGGTCGGCACGGCGCTGCTCATAGGGGTGATCGTCTTCCTCAACGTGACCAAGGAGCGGGCCGCGGAGATATCGCCGGCGGCGCTCAAGCTGGCGGAGAGCTGAGAAGAGCGCGAAGGGCGTCGACTCCACCGAAGTGCCGTACTCGGGACGCTGCTCAGCAATCTCGCGCACAGGGCCGAATCGAGCTGACCGGCTAGCCCCGGGCGAACTCCTCGCGCCGCAGGCTGTACGCGGCGCTCGCTCTTCGCCAGCTGGTCCACGCCCCCGCGATCATCACGAAAAGGAACACCGCCAGCGCGGTCGCGAGCAGCGATGGTCCGACCTTGCCCTGACCCACCGCTGAGACGAGCGGTCCCCAATCCACCGTTGCGGCGGCGTTGAGCCAGGCAATCGCTCCTGTGGCGAACGCAAGCGTGATGAGCGTCCAGCGCTTCTCCGCGGGAGACATTTGCGCGATGTCGAAACGTCGTTGGCGCGACGACACCGAGACCTTGCCGAGCCGCGTGAGCAACACGATCCACACCACCAGCATCACGAGGCCGATCGACAACGCGACCCACGGGTACGCGGTCTTGTCGATGGGTGACAGGTCCGAAGATCCGGCCCACGCCGCCATCGGCAGCGCCCAGATCAAGCTCGTCACCGCAGCAAAGCCGGTGCGTCCCCACCGATCGACCAGTCGGCTCATCAGAGTGCGTACTTCTGGGCGAGGTGCTGCTCGAAGGTGACGTGCCCGTCTTTGTGCTCGGGCGATGTCAGGTGGCCTTCGGCGATCTGCCGGCTGAACTTAAGGGGAAGGCGCAAATCGATCATGCGTCGTTCATCTTTGCGCATAGACAGCCACGACTGCGCGAGCGACTTCATGTCGCGGATCTCCGGGCCGCCGAAATCGGGAAGCAATCCGCCTGGTTCACCGAGCACGACGTCGACGACGCGGCGCGCGACTTCATTGACGTCGACGGGCTGCAGCTGCCAGGCGTAGGGGACGGCGATCAGGCCGCGCATACGCGCGAATCCACGGAGGAGAAGCTCGACGAAGTCGTGGAACTGCGTTGCGCGCAGGATCGACCACGGCACGATGTCTTTGCGCACCTCGGCCTCGGCCGCGAGCTTGGTCCGGTAGTACGGGTAGCCGACTCCGTCGATGCCGACGATGGACACGTATAAAAAGTGACGAATGTTCGCCTCGTGTGCCATGGCCAGCAGACGGCGGGTGCCGCGCACGTCGACGGCGCGACCGCGCCAGGGCTCGCGAGTCGCCGACGCGGCGTGGACGATCGCGTCCATGCCCGCGACAGCCCTGGCCAGGCCGGCGCCCGTGCGCAGGTCGCCCTGCACCGCGTCGACGTGGCCGCGCGGCTGGCGGCTGAAGATCCGAGCGCGATGTCCTGACTGCCGCAGCAGCATGACGGCATGCCTACCGAGGTTGCCCGTGCCGCCGGTGACCAGGACGTTCATGGTTTCTAGCTCGTGGGGGCGAACTGCTCTCCAAAGAATTTCAACGTCCGGCGCCACGAATCTTCCGCGGCGCTCGAGTCGAAAGACGGTCGCGTGTCGTTGAAGAACGAGTGCCGCGTGTCCGGGTAGATCTTGATGTCGTGCTTGATCTCGTATCCGGTCAGCGCGGCGTCGAGGGCGCGGCCAGCGCCGGCGGTGAAGTCCCTTCCTGGATATGAGCCGACCACGGGACACAGCCGCTTGACGGCAGCAAGCGGCCGCGGGTTGGTGCCGTAAAACGGCGCGATGGCCTTGAGGCGGGAATCCGTGCAGGCCCATGCGATGGCGAATCCGCCGCCCATGCAGAAACCGATCGCCCCGAGTCGCCGCGCGTCGACGTCGGGCAGCTTGGCGAGGTAGCTGAGGGTCGCCTTGAGGTCGTTGATGCCGGCGCGGTTCACCGAGCCGATCAGCAGGCCTGCCATGTAGCGCGTCATGCACAACACGCGGTTGCGGCCGGTGAGAAGGTCCGCGGCCAGAGCGGCGTAGCCGGCCTCAGCGAAGCGGCGCGCCACGTCGCGCATGTGGTCATTGAGCCCGAAAGCCTCGTGGATGACGACGATTCCCGGGAAAGGTCCGTTCCCATCGGGAAGGGCCAGGTACCCGCCGCCCCGAAGCTCGTCAGTCGTGATGTCGCGCGTCTGCATGTCGACGTGAGGTTCGCAGAGATCCTAGCCGCGCCACCTTCTTGCCGATGGGGTGGCCGACGGTGGCGGGTATTCTTAGGTTGCCCAATCGAAACCGCGCGTGGGCCCGTGGCGCAGTTGGGAGCGCGTCTGAATGGCATTCAGAAGGTCAGGGGTTCGAATCCCCTCGGGTCCACCAACCGAAACCCGAGATGTTCCAGCGCCTCATGGCGTTTACATCTCTTCTTAACCCAAGCCTTCCTGAAATTTTCCTTGCACATTTTTCTGGCAGTGCTATAGTCCACCCGCTTTTCGATCGGCCGTCGCGCCGTATCTAGAGGGAGGAAGGGTGCGTTTCGGAAGGGGCTTGGGTCCTGGCTTGGTCGCGTGGCGGCCGGCTGAGGCATCGCGCGACAGCGTCGCACGGCGCCATCGATGAAGTCGCTCCTGTCGGGCCTGGGCTCGGTCACCTGGACTGTGGCGGTGTTCGCTGCCGCCGCCATCTCGCTGCAGTCGGTTGCGGCGGACGTGCCGGCCACCTCGACTGCGTCAAGGCCGTCGACAGATACATTGCCGCCCTACGTCGCGCCCGCGTCGATCCGCACGATCTTCGGCGGCCCGCAAGCCGGCGAGGTGACGATCCAGATGGATCGCCCGTTCACCGACCAGCGCGTCGAGGAGATCAGCAGCAAGCTCGGCACCAGCGTCGTGGCTTCGTACCCCGCGTTCGGGACGTACGTGTTGGCCCAACCCCGGATCACGATCGACATCCGGGACCGCAGCTCCGCGTACGTCTTCTTCCCGAACGTAGCTACTCACGACGACGTCGCCCAGTACCTCTCGGACAATGAGCTGACCTTCGTTCGCTGGGGCCATTTCGATGCTGAAGCCGGTGGAAGAACGGCACTGGTGTCCCTCCCGCAAGTGAGCCTGCGCCTGGTCGATCGCGACCACGGGATCTTCGAGACGCGCATCTCGCGCAACGCCGACCGTGCCCAGGTAGACGCCTGGGCGAAAAGCCTCGCGATGAATGTGATCCGTTACGACCCGAACACCGGGTATCTCCGCACGCAGCTGATCTCCTTCGCCACCCTCAGCCAGATCAACGTGCAAAGACTGCGCAGTCTGCTCGATTACCTCCGCCGAGCTCCGGTGGTGGCGGCTCTAACTTATGGCAAACCCGGCTCGCTTCGAGCAGGGCCTGCGACAGCGGGCGTCAAGCTGACCTGGACGGCGGCGATCGGTGCCTCTTCGTACGCAATCTTCAGATCGACATCCTCCGCCAGCGGCTATACGTACATCGCACAGACCACAACGCTTACGTACACCGACACCGCTGCGCCAAACGGCGTTCTCAGCTACTACCGCGTCATGGCGATGCACGTGTGCGCGAGTGGCGCATCCGATCGCGGCGGTTGCATAAGCGGCGGTCCCGCGATCGACAGCCGCTACGCGACCGATTCCGTCTCGGCGCTGATGCCGGCCGCGACCTCCACGACCACGACGACCAGCTCGACCGAGACCCCGCCCCAGAACCCGACGCCCACCCCGAGTCCTTCGCCCGCGCCGGTCACTGACCCGGCGACCACCGCCCCAAGCCCATCGCCCAGCCCGGCGCCCGCGCCCACAACGTCAACAACGACCAGCACGGAGCCGAGTCCCTCTCCAGCCCCAACCGACACCACAACCGCATCGAACCCAACCGCAACCCCGTCCCCGACGGCGGTGGACACGACGACAACACCTCCGACCACACCGTCGACATCGACCGAAAGCGCGCCGGCCGCACTCGCGCCCATCGCGCCTTCCCTGGCCGACCCGTCGGCGCCGCCAGTTTCAATGCAGGCGACCGCGCAAGACGGCCACGTCCTGCTCACGTGGTCACCGATTGCGGGCGCAGGGTTGTGCAGCGTCTACCGCATCGACTCGACCGGCCGACAGGTGCTGGTGGGCACGACAGCGTCGACGAGCTTTACCGACGTCGGCGGCACGGCAGGTCAGAGCTACTCCTACGCCGTGGTTCCTGCCGGCTCGACGGTCCAGAACCCCGCGGCCACCGCCACCGTGACATGGGTCGCGGCGACGAGCTCGCCGACCGTCACGTCGATCGGACCGTCGGACAGCAATGTCGGCGGCGCGGTCACGCTGCAGGCGAGCGCCGCGACGGGCGACGGCACGGGCTCGGCGACATGGAGTGTCACCAGCGAGAGCGGTTCGACGGCGATCGGCACCACCGGCTCGACGGCGCAGGCGGGGAATCCGCTGTCCTGGACATCGACGATCGCGTGGGACACGACGGCGATCCCGGACGGCACGTACACGGTCACGGTCCTCGTCACAGACGGCGCCGGCAACCAGGCCCAGGCCTCGAGGGTGTACCGCGTCGACAACAGCCGGCCGTCAGCGCCGACGGCTTTCACTGGCGCGGGCGCCCCTGGCGCCATCGTGCTTTCGTGGCAGCAGCCGGCTTACGCCGGCGCGGCGATGTACTTGCTGTACCGCGACGGATCTGGAACGCCGCTTGTCAAGCTGCCCGCCGACGCCCGCTCGTACGTCGACACGACCGCCGGCACGGCGCAGCACACCTACACCCTTGTCCTCCGTGGCGCCGGCGGGCAGTCGAGCAACAGCGTGTCCACGACCGCCACCGCCGGATCCGGACCCCTGCCGACGGTCATCACGCTCGCCGCCATGCTCCCCTCGGGCGAGACGGTCATCTCCGGCGCTCGGGTCACGGGCCGGCTGCTTCTCGAAGCGACGGCGACGGGCGCGGGCTCCGCGGTCACCTTCCAGTACAGCGCGGACGGTTCGACATGGACGGCCGTTGGAACTGTCAGATGTGACGGGGGTGTCTGCCGGATCGACTGGCAGGCTGGGCAGCTCGCTCCCGGCAGCTACAGCGTGCGCGCGATGGCCGGCTCGAGCGTCAGCCCGGTGCTCAGCTTCGCGGTCGGCCAGGCGAATGCCATGGTCGCCCCGAACCAGGTGGTCGCCGCGCCGTCGGCGGGCGGGATCAGCGTCCACTGGAACGCGCCGACCTCGTCGGTGCCGCTCGCCTATTCCGTGTGGCGGCAGAACGCAAGCACCTGGCAATTGCTCGGGCGGACTGGCGATACCGATTTCCTGGATACGGCCGCACTCGAGGCGGCGGCGGCCGCCTACCGAGTCGAGTCGGAGGACGACCAGGGTGTCGACAGCGCCCCTTCCGACATGGCCGTCGTGACCGCGCCGGAGGCCCGCGCGAGCCATGATGCCCACGGCGTCGCGACCCCTCAGGGCCTGACCGTCCTCTCCTCGCGCGGACGCGTCGCCCTGTCGTGGGACGTGTCCACACAGGCGAGCGAGTACGTCGTCCAACGCGGCCTCTCCGAGACAGGCCCATTCGCCACCATCGCAATCACCGCGTCCACCGCGTACGTCGACCGGGCTGGGCCGGTCGGCGGTGAGGTGTTCTATCGCGTGATCGCTGTGTCAGGCGACGATTCCAGCGCGCCAACCAACACCGTCGGAGCCGTCTTCATCCCCGCGGCGCCGAGCCGGATCGCGGGCAATTTCGTCGCTTCGTCTGGCCCCGCCCCGGCTCTCGCGAACGACCTGGTGATGAGCGCGGCGCCGGCCGCAAGCCCCGCCCTCGCCGCTGCGACGGCAAAGTTGGTAGCGAAGGGATCGGCCACCAGCAACGTCTCGATCAGCCGCATCGAGGTCCTGTTGAGCACCAGTGTCTGGCAGGCGATCGCGACCCTGCCGGTGGCGCTGGGGTCTTCAGGCTGGACCGCCCTGGGTCAGGTCGCAACGAGCAGCCTGCCTACGGGCACATACTCGGTGCGAGCGGTCGGCGTCAGCCCGAGCGGCCATGACGTCGAGGTCACGGCTGCGTCCACCCTGGTGGTCGTCCACTCCGCGCCGGCGCCCTCGGCGCTGACGGTGCAGCTTCAGGGTGACAACGTGGCGGTGGGGTGGACAGCACCGAGCACGAGCGTCCCCCTCACGTACTCGGTGTACCGCTCGGACTACGCCGGCGCGGGGTACGTGCTGGCGGCCACCGGGCTGACGGCGACCAGTTTCACGGATGCCTTCCTGCCCGGGTCGGCCGCCGTGACCTACGTCGTCACCGCGACGGATGCGCTCGGTAATCAGAGCCCGTACTCCCTCCCTGCGACCATCACGACGCCCGCGGACTGGAACCTGTCGAGCCCGTTCCTGAGCCTCCAGGCGCTCACAGACGCCGGCCAGGCGAGCCTTGTCAGCGCCCAGGTCGCCTCTCACTCGGGCGTCGCTTCGGTGATGTTCGCGTACGCGCCCGTCGGCGGCGGCTCGTGGCTGCAGCTCCCGATCGGGCTGCCGGTGCCCAGCTCGCTCGGCGGCGGCCCCCAGCTGAGCAGCACGAGCGGCGGCCTGTGGGCGGCGCGATGGGACACGAGCAACCTCAGCGGGTCCTTCCAGTTGAAAGCTACAGTGGCCGACTCGGCCGGCCGGACCTCAGAGCAGGTCCGCAACGTGACCTTCAGCGGCGCCGCGCCGCGCGGACCTCCAGGAGTCGCGCTGACAGCAAGTCCAATCGCTGGCGGCGTGAGGCTGGCCTGGCCCTCCGCTGGCGTGACTTACCAGGTCCGCCGGTCCAGTACCGGTGTTGAAGGTTCGTTCAAGGTGATCGCCTCTTCGGCGAGCGGTGTCTATGACGACCTGGATCTAAGCCCGACCAGCCCGCTCACGTACCAGCTCTGGAGCGCGGACGGCGCGGTCAGCGACGCCATCACCGCGACTCCGCTGCCTCCGGCGCCCGGGCACGCGATCGTCACCCCGTCAGCTGGTGGGAGCGCCACCAGCGCCGATGGGACCGCGACCGTCGCATTGGGTCCCGACAGCGTGAGCGGTACGGTCGCCCTCTCGGTGACTCCGTCGGCACTGGTGCCCGTCGGCATCGTGCCTTTGTCGCAGGTTTTCGACCTGAAGGCAGTCGACGTCGCGACCGGTGCCACGATCGAGTCGTTCGCGTCCGCCCCGGTGCTGACGCTGCATTACGACCCGAACGGCCCGACGCCGACCTCGATCTACTACCTCGACCCCAGCGGGCGCGCGGTGGCTGTGCCGTCGACGGTCGACCTGGTCGCCCACACGATCAGCGCGGTCCTGCCGCACTTCAGCGCCTGGGTAGACGGCACCAACCCGGCGGTGGTCAACGTGGTGCTCACCGCGAGCCTCACGACGGTCGACCTTCCCGGCACCACGACCACGACCTTGACAGTCACGGCGACCGACGGAAGCCCGACCGCGACGCCCACCACCGGCGCGCCAGTAACCTTCTCGCCCCCCGGCGTCGGGACCCTGGATTCGAACACCTGCACCACGGACGGAACGACGGGCATCTGCAGCGTCAACTGGACGAGCAGCGTCCGGGGCTCCGACTCGGTGACCGCAACGATCAATGGCAACGCGAGCTCGCCGGTGACGGTCACTTTCCGGGCGCCGCTGCAGTCGGCGCCTGTGGGCGGCCACAGCCACGTGTTCGAGCTCGACGCCGACGCGACGAACATCTACCTCAAGACCGACGGGTCGACGGAGACCGAGCCCATAGCGCAGGTCGACCGCGTCGACATCTCAGGTGAGGCCGGCCAGAAGAACACCCTGACGATCGACGTGGGCGCGGACACCAACATCCCCGGCGCGACGCCCGTGACCTTCACCGGCGGTGCGAGCGGCATCAACACGGTGGTCGCGAACCGCAGCACCGATATGACGCTGACCGACTTCAAGCTGACGAGCGGACGCGACTACACCCTCAGCAGTGTCGACCACGCGAACCTCGGCAGCATCAGCTCCGGGAGCCGGACTTTCGACGCCTTTGGCTTCAGTGGCACAGTGGTGTTCGGCCTCGGCGCCTCGTTTGGCACGCCGACCGTCCGCGGCAACGCCTCGGGCGCTGCGGACGTTCTTGACTTCACGGGCAACGCCGGGACATCGTTCACGATCTCGACCTCGCCGGACAAGATCACCAGCTCCACCGGCGACGCGGTGACCGTCGACAGCTCCAGCGGCGCGCGTGCGATCGCCACCTACCAGGTGGACTTCCTCTACGGCGCTTCGTTCAAGAGCCCGGTCGAATCCGTGTTCTCGACGCTCGACAGCTACGTCAACGGCCTGCAGTCGACGATCGCCGAGCTCAACAACCTCCTGCCGCTCATCGACCCCGGCGCCCAGGGGTCGCTCGCGAAGATCCTGGGCCTGATCAACGCCTTCGACCAGCTTGCCAAGCAGGCGCACGACGACATCGAAGCCATCTCTTCGACTCTCACGCTCGGGCATCTCGTCGCCGCCCTCAACCAGATCGCGTTGACGGCTCCGGTCAGCAATTTGAACATCACCTTCACCGCCGGCTTCATCACTGACGGGACCGCCGTCGTGCCGGCGGTCCAGGTCAGCATCCCGACGGCCACGTTCTCGCGCAAGTTCTCACTTGACCTCGGCGACAAAGCGCGAGCGCTTGGCATCCAGCTCAAGACGACCAGCGGCGACCCGGTGCAGCTGTCGGTGGTCGCCCATCTCGCGATCATCGGCCTGAAGATCGGGGTGCCGCTCGACCTCCTGAGCACTCCGCCGTACCTCGCAACGGGCCTCGACATTCACGGCGATTTCACGGTCACCCTGCCCTCCAGCACCGTTAGCGTCAACCTGAGCCTGATCAAGGCGTCGATCACCCTCAGCGGCCAGACGTTCAGCGGTGACGTCCACTTCAACCCCCAGGACGGCGTGGATGGCAACAACAAGCTCGACCTGGGCGAGCTCATCCCGTCCAACGCCAACTTCACCAAGAGCTTCTCCCCGAACCCGATCACCTTCACGATCACCGCGACCATCTCCGGAGGCGGGATCCAGATCGGTGGCGGAACCCTGGCTACGGCCACCCTGACGATCACGATCCCCTCGCCGTTTGGGGACAGCTCGGGGCCTGCCTTACCCAACGTCACCTTCACGACCACCGACGGCAGCGGCGGCGACCTTCTCAAAGGCTTCAGCAACGCTGGCCCGAACGAGATCCTCGGCATGCTGAGCCAGATCGCCGACTTCTTCGCCAGCACGGCGAACCAGCAGATCCTCCAGACGACGATCCCCTTCACTCACGTCACGATCGGGAGCGCCCTCGATTACGCACGCGCCTTCAAGCACGAGATCCTCGACCCGCTGTTCAAGAGCGGCGACGCGACCCATCCCGACTCCAACGGAGACGGCAAGGTCGACTTGAACGACCTCAACTTCGACGACATCCAGAGCCTCCTCGACAAGCTCACCGCCGCACTCGGACTACCCGCCGGAACTCTTAAGGTCAAATGGACGCCGCCGGGCTGCGGAGACCCGGTCTGCAACATCCTGTCCTTCACCTTCAGCTTCGACCGCGTCCTCGGCATCGGCACTCCGGTCGATGTGCTGAACACCCCGGTGGGCACGGTGAACGTCATCACGCAGGGCGGCGGCGGCGACAGCGCCGTGCAGCAGGTCACGGTCGGCGGCGCGCTGGGCGGCACCTACAAGATCCGGTACTTCTCGCCGGACAAGGTCACGGGCGTCGCCATCAGCCCGAACGTCGGCGCCTCCGACTACTACGTGGTCACCGCACTCACAGGCAACGGAGAGACGGTGAGGTCGGCGGAGGTCAACTCGAGCCCCGACTCCCACGGCCGCATCACTGTGACGTGGTCGGACTACCCCGGCGCCCTTAGCTACCGCGTCTACCGGGGCACTTCGCCGGGCGCTGAGAACACCATGTTCGAGACCACCGTCCCGTCCTTTACGGATGTGGGCACCGGCGGGATCTCGCCCTTCTCACCTCCGACGACGAGCAACGTCCTCAAAGTGCAGCCCACCGCCGTTATCCACCTGACCGACACCCTGGCCACCATCACGTCCGACCTGGAGGCGGTGGCCGGCGCCGGAAACGTCAAGGTCGAGGACGGTAACGGACCCCCGCGTACGCTGAAAATCAGCTTCCAGTCGGGCCTGGCCAACACGTTCATCCCCCGGCTCCAGGTCGACACGTCCGCCCTGACCAATGACGGCACGCTGCAGGAGATCGTCGTCCCACCCGCCACCGACAAGTTCTGGCTGGCCTACCCGGACACGAACGGCGTCCTGAAGATCAGCGACGCGCTTACCAACAACACGGCCGAGAGCACCATGCAGACCAAGATCGGCGCGATCCTGCCGACCCTCGGAACTGTGACGGTCCACAAGTTCACGAGCACGGACCCAAGCTCGGGCACGACCACCTACTTCGTCGCCACGCTCGCGGGCACCATCGATCACACCAACGTCAAGCGCATCGCCGCCGCCGGGGGCTTCAGCGTCGACTTCGGCGCCAGCCTTGGCAGCCTTGGCGGCGTCAAGACGAGCGGCAACGTCATCCCCCTGGCGAGCCTGATGGCGCAGGCCACGTTCGGGATCGACCTCAACCCGGCGGCGAGCCTGGACGTCGGTCCCGCCGTCTTCACCCCTGGCCCGCGGATCGACGTGACCACGACTCAGCGCGGCGGCAAGCAGGTGAGCGTCAACATCCTCCGGCCGGGTGTGGCGAGCACCACAGCTGAGATCCAGGTGCTCACGGTCCGCTCGGACACCGGGGGCACCTACACGCTGACTTATGGCGGCGCGACCACCGATCCGATCGCGTTCGACGCCGACACGACGACGCTGACCAACGCCATCAACAACAAGCTGTCCGGACTTAACGGAAAGATCACCAACCTCACGGAGGCGACCAACCCGGACGGCAACATTTACACGATCACGCTCGACAACTCCCTGGGCGCGGCGGCCGCCCTCGTGGCCGACGGGACCCTGCTCAAGGCGCGCAACGCCAAGCAGGTCGTCCAGTTCGCCAACACGACCGGTGGAACCTTCACGCTGAGCTTCGGCGGCCAGACCACCCCAGACATCTTCTACTGTCAGCCGTCGCACTCCACCGACCAGTGCCTCCTGACGGACACCCAGGCCGATCTCGCAACCCAGATCCAGAGCAGCCTCGAAGGGCTGAACGACATCGGCACCGGCAATGTGACCGTCGTCTACGACACGACGCTTGGCGGCTTCGTGGTCACGTTCATCGGCGGCAACCTGCTGGGCACCGACGTCGCCGCCATCACCGACCCTGACAAGCTCAAGGGCCCGCAGCAGACCGGCGTCCTCACCGGCACGGCCAACTTCAGCGCCACGATCTTCAACGCCCCCGGCGTCATCGTGCTGCCGGTGCAGGACGGCGTCGTCAAGGCCCAGCCGCCGTCGATCCGCGACCAGGGTGGCACCTTCCTCTCGACGCCGCTGAACCGCATCACTCCCGGAACGGCGACTGTGAACGAGATCCAGCAGCTCACCGTGGGCGCAGGTGGCGGGAGCTACACGCTCTCCTTCAACAACGGCGGTCAGAACCCGGCCACCACCTCGCTCCCCTACAGCGCGCTGGCCGCTGACATCCAGACCGCCCTCAACAACCTGGCGAACATCGGCGGCGCGGGCGGCAGCGTCACTGTGACGGCCCAGGCCGCAACCGCGCAGGGGCAGGTCTTCAACATCACCTTCGGCGGCACTCTCGCCCATCAGGCGCTGACTGCGTTGACGGCGGCGAGCTCGCTCCAGCCGCGCAACACCGTGCAGCTGCTGAAGATCGTGGGCGCGGCAAGCGGCACGTTCAAGCTGGTTGCAAACGGCCACACCACCGACGCCATCACGTTCAGCAATGACATGAGCGCCGACATCCAGGGCAAGCTCAACGCGGCAGGCGTTCTCGGCGCGGGGGCGGTCACGGTCGCCAAGAGCGGCGACAGCTACACGGTCGCGTTCACCGGCGCCGGTCTCGCGGGCACCAACGTGAAGGCGCTCACCCTCACCGCTGTGACGCTCACCGCGCAGAACACCATCCAGACGGTGCAGCTGATCGACGCCACAAGCGGTAACTTCACCCTTACCGTCCACGCCACCGGCGGCACCAAGCCCACCGGACTCCTGCCGTACAACGTGGCCGCCAACGCAGGCGCCGTGAACATGCAAGCCGCGCTTGAGACCGCGCTCGAGGGTGTCGGCGTGGCGGCAGGCACGAACGTAATCGTCACCTCCAGCGGCGGGATATACACCGTCGAGTTCAAGGGCGCGCTTGCGGGGATGCACGTCGACGCGCTCACCGGCGACGCGGGGAGCCTCCAGAACACCAACGGGTTTGCGTCGCTGACCAACGTCCGCGTCCAGCCTGACAAGACACACACGACGTTCGCCCAGCTGGCGAACGACGTCCAGGTCGCTGTCGACAACGCGGCGGTCGCGGCCGGGATCACGCCCGGCTTCAACCACGGCGGGCTGCCCGGCTTTCTGGTCACGGATCTGATCAGCAGCGGTTCGACCGTGACCGCCCAGGTCGTTCCGTTCGGTGCCCCGAACCTCGTGGCTCAGGGTCCTGCGGGAGCGACCGGCGGCCAGCTGAACGGCATCCCCAACCAGCCGATCGACGGCGCGGTCAACGTGGTGCTGCCGCTTCCCGGCACCGCCACGACCGTATGGATCGGGACCGTCAACGGAGGCATCTGGCAGACGGTCAACGGCGGCACCAACTGGACGCCCCTCCTCAACATCGGGCCCAGCTCGATCAGGAGCCTGACGCTCGACGCCACGGACGGTGCGAACCAGACGCTCCTGGCAGGTGCGGGTCCCGTCAGCAATTACCTCGAGCTTCCGACCTTCGATCCGGTCGGCAGCGCCCTGGACGAGATCCTGCGCTCGACCGATGGTGGCAAGTCATGGTCGGGCCTCGGCGCAACCACTTTCGCGGGCCTGCTCATCACCGGCGTCCAGGCGCGCGGCAACCTCATCGTCGTCAGCACCCAGGACCCCACCGGCGGTGCGGGCGGCGGCGTCTGGCGCAGCACCAATACCGGCGCGAACTTCGTGCGTGTTTCGGGTGACGGTTCGTCGGGTCTGCCGGCCGGAGACGCTTTCGACCTCATCGGCGACCCGGCCCATCCGAGTTGGCTGTTTATCGGCATATCGGGCGCGGGCGCCTTCAGAAGCACCGACATGGGCGCCAGCTGGACCGCGATCGGAGGCCGCAGCTTCGGCGACGCCACGACCTGGGTCAGCGCCCACACTGTCGTCGGCCCGAGGCTGAGCTGGGTCGCCGGGCAGACGGTGAACATCCGCCTCGCGCTCCAGGACGACGGGACGCACAACGCCCTCTACGCGGCCATCGTCAACTCGAACGGACCTGTCACCGCGTTCCAGCAGGCGCTCTTCTGGTCGCCTGACCTGGGCGCCACCTGGACCAAGATGGTCAACCCGGGCACCTGCGAAGGGCCGAACGCCGCCACTGACGTGGCCCCGGCGTGCACTAAAGCTGGCGATTCCTTCATGGCCCTGAACACCGGAACGTCAGGTCAGGGCATCCCGAACGTCTCGATCGTCGCCGACCCGCGGAACTCGTTGAACGTCTACCTCGGGGGGAACACGACCAACGTCAAATCGCTCCCCGACTCGCTTGGTGCGACTCAGTACGGCGGCCGTCTGTTCCGGTGCACCGTCAACAACATTCCCACTCCGGCCACCAGCCAATGCTTCGCCATCGTCAACTCCGGCGCCGCGGGCAACAGCGCCCCGCACGCGGACAGCCGGAACATGGCATTCGACAGCAACAACAACCTGATCGAGGTCGACGACGGCGGCATCTACCGGCGCTCCAGCCCCGAGCTGGCCGCCGGCGCCTGGTCGTCGCTGATCGGCGACCTGCAGGTCTCGGAGCATCACTCGTGTGCTTACGACTCGCTCTCCCACGTCATCATGTGTGGCAACCAGGACACCGGCACCGTCGAGCAGACAGGCGCCGGCGTCGCCGCCAACTGGCGCAGCGTCGATGTCAGCGACGGCGGCAAAGTGGCCATCGACAACAGCAGCGCCGCGCAATCGATCCGCTACGCAAGCGAACCGAACCTGCAGAACTTCCAGAGCCGCACGTGCAATGCCGCCAACGTGTGCTCGGCCCCGACCTACCCCGCGCTGACGGGTCTGCCGGCTCCGCCTGCACGGCCGTTCTATGCACCCGTGGCCCTCAACCCAGCGACCTCGGCACCTGAGTCCCTCGCGGTCGGCGGCAGCGCCAACGTCTACGTCTCCGGCAATGGAGGCTCGACATTCTCCACGGTGGCTCCGAACCTGAACGTGTTCGGTGGCCAGGCGACCGCCCTCGCCTATGGCGGCTTCATGGGCGCGACCCCGGTCAACAACATCATCTGGGTTGGCACATTGGCCGGGCGGCTGTTCGTGCGCGGCATCGGCGTCGGGGCCACGCTCGACTTCAAGGCGGCGTACACCGGCGGGCCGATCCGAAGCCTCGCGCTCGATCAGACGAACTGGCAGACCGCCTACCTCACCGACGACACGAAGGTCTACCAGGCGACCGGCGGCGGCACGAGTGTCGTCGACATCACGGGCAACCTGCACGCCATCGGCGTCACGCAGACGAAGAGCATCGCCGTGGTCAAGGGCAGCGGTCGCGATTACGTGCTGGTTGGAACCGACCTCGGCGTTTACATCACCGACACCAAGGCGCTCGGCTGCCCGACCGCCCCCGGCACCGACTGCGCGACCGTCTGGATGCCCTTCGGGACCACGCTCCCGCGGACGTACGTCTACAGCATCGCCTACAACACCGCCGACGACGTCCTGGTGGTCGGCACCCTGGGCCGCGGCGCCTACAAGCTGTCCAACGCCAGCTCGGTCATCACCGGCGACAACCGGCTGTTCGGAGCCGCTCCGGCAGACCAGGCCTTCGAGCTCGAGGTGCTCCTCCAGCCGAGCATGGCAAGCGGCGCGACGTCCAACTACACCGTGAACGAGACCTCCGGCAATTTCACGCTGACCTACACCAACGGAACCGACATCCAGACCACTGGCCCGCTCGCGTTCAACGCCAGCGCCGACACCGTCAAGGGCGCGCTGGGCGGCCTCTCGAACGTCGGGGCTGCCAATGTGCAGTCGGTCAACCTGGTCGGCAACACGTACACAATCACGTTCACCGGCGGCAAGGACGTCTCCAAGCTGACATTCCAGGAAGTCATCCCCGGCACCGTGCGTCGCACCTCCAGCCCCGCCGAGTTCGCTGCCGGGCTGCAGCAGCAGATGGCGAGCGTGTTGACCGCGGTTGGAGACAAGGGAGTGACGCCGACCGTCACACTCGATCCCACAACCGGCAAGCTCGTGATCGGCCAGACCGGCGCGTACAAGCTGCAGGTCCGGTTCCCGTCACCGATCGGGACGCAGCCCAGCGCGACGCGCGTCTCGATCTTCGCCCCGGGCGTGACCTTCACGCCGGCTCCAGGCAAGTCGCCGGTCAACCGCGGCCGCCGGCTCAGCCTCACCGTCGGCGTCAGCGGCCCTGGCCTGGTCACCGCGACCCCAGACACGTCGGGCGGGACCCTTGCCTCCGGCACCTACCGGTACGTGGTTACCGCCGTGATGAGCGGAGACAGCGCGCAGAGCAACACGTCGACGCGCGTCAGCGCGACGCTTAGCGGCACAGGCCGCATCACGGTGCGCTGGAACCCGGTGCCGGGCGCTGCCAGCTACAAGATCTATCGCGGCACCACGGCTCTGTTGAAGGACATCAACAAGGTCGAAGCTCCGGCCGGGTCGGCGACGACGTTCGTCGACGACGGCACGAAGTTCACCTCCAACGGCACTCCGCCGGTTGCGAACTACAAGAAGGACCCGGCCTTCCAGCAGATAGGCGTCATCGCCGCGCCCACGCCGACCAACTTCAACGACGGCACCACGCCAGACATCGAGTTCACGCTCCATGTGAGCACTGACGTCCACACCGACGTCGTCGACGTCCCGGTGTTCCTGCCTGGCAGTGACGACTACGCGACCATCGACGACCTGGTTGCCGCGCTGCAGGCCGCGATCAACGGCGCGCTGGACGACTCGGCGCTCGGCACGCACAACGCACACAACGACACCGACCCGAACGTCGACGGCACCCCGGAGATCCCCGACATCCTCGTCTGCCGGCCCAGCGACGACCCGGCCGCCACCGGCCTCGCCGCCTGCCAGGGCGTCGGCAACCGGATCCTGTTCCGGGGCAAGAAGGGCGTCGTCAACAGCCTCTCCATCGACGTCCCCGACAACCTCGACCAGGGCGACAACGTCGACACTCCCAACGGCGCGGTTACCATGCTCGGCTTCGACCCGACCTCAGGCGAGACCCACCGCGCTCGCGCGAGCCGGTTCTCCCTCGAAAACGTGAAGCTGAGCGGAACTTTCGACCTGTTCGTCCAGGGCCTGTCCGCGACGGCGAACATCGGGTTCCTGGCGGTCAAGGCGACCGCGGCCGGCACCCTGCCCGGCGGCCGGCTGCTGTCGCTGACCATCTCGGTCCAACTGCGCAACCCCAACGCGCAGACAGGCGCGGCCGACCAGTACCACCTGGACCTCGCCGTCCTGGCCAGCGCAGTCGGCGACGGGCACTTCTTCTACGACAAGAACGCGAACTTTGGCGCCGGCACCAACGACCACCCCGCGACGGGCTTCTTCGACGGAGCGCTTTCCGGCGGCCTCGGCGTCAAGCTGACGCTGGCTCCTGACGGAGTGCTGTCCGGCCTGGCCGACACACTGAACGCCAGCCTCACCATCGACGCCACCAGCGCCAACTGGTTCTCGAGCCTGCCCACGCCGCACTTCCACTTCGAAGGCCCCGACTTCAACTCGGTGCTCGACCGCTTCAAGCACCTCAGCTTCCAGACGATCGTGGCCGCGCTGCAGCTGATCATCGGGTTCATCCGCAGCCTCGACGGCTCGAACGGGAGCAGCGCGATCGCGGGCATCCTGTCCAAACCGCTACCAATCGTCAACAAGAGCATCGCCCAGCTGCTCGACATCGCCTCCGACTTCGCCAACAAGATCAATGACGTCATCCAGAACCCGGCGGGGGCGATCCAGCGCCTGAACAACATCCTGGCCGCAGCGCTTGGCATGACGACGCCGGCCGTGGTCGTGACCGAATCGACGCCTGGCAGCCCGCCGAGCACCAACGAGGTCCAGCACGTCGCCGTCAACAACGCAACCGCCGGCACGTTCACGTTGACCTACGCCTTCAACGTCAAGCCGCTGGGCCTGGCGGGAAGCGCGGCGCCCGGCGGCTCGCTCACGAATGGGACGCAGTACTTCTACGTAGTGACCGCGATTACGGGCTCGGGTGAGACCGTCGCCTCACCGGAGATCAGCGTGACCCCGAGCGGAAGCAACCTAAGCGTCGCTCTGAGCTGGAAGCCGGTCGACGGTGCCGCGAGCTACCGCATCTACCGCGGCACGGCGGCGGCCCTCTCCTCGCTCACGACCTACTACGCGTCGGGCACTCTGAGCTTCACGGACACCGGAGCCTCGGGCACCTCCGCGCCCAGCGGCGCGCCGACGACCAGCGCGGTCACCGGCAGCCAGACCACCACCGCGCTCGCCTACAACGCAGTTGCAACCGGGGCGAACAGCGTGCAGGCCGCTCTGGAGGCGCTGGACGGCATCGGCCCCGGTCGCGTCGGGGTGGCTGCAGCCAGCGGCGGTTACGACGTGACGTTCCAGGGCGACCTCGGCGACCAGGCGGTGCCGCTGCTCACCGCGGACGCATCCAAGCTCGTCAAGGACACACTGCTGACCTACGACCAGTCCACCGGCGAGATCGACTTCAACTTCGACGTCGGCACCAGCGTTCAGATCGCACGGCCGTTCAGCCTCGACCTGAGCCAGTTGCTGTCGGCCCTCGGCCTGTCGGGGACGCTGGCCTCGGTCGCCAACAGCCTGGTCGGCGTCGGCGCGAGCGGCAACCTCTCGGTCAACGCCTCCGCGTCGTTGCACGTCAAGCTCGGGCTCGACCTCAACGTCGTGTCGATGAGCGAGACCACCGCGGGCGACGGGTCCCACAACGAGGTCCAGACCCTCGTCACCAAAGGCACCAGCGGCAACTTCACCCTGATGTTCCCGTTCGACGGGGCGCCGAAGAACCTGGTCGCCACCGCGGGCACGGGCGGAACCCTGGCCGCCAACACCTACTACTACGTCGTCACGTCCGTCATCGGGACGCGCGAGAGCTCCGCCTCGCAGGAGGTTTCGGCCACGCTCGGCGATCCCGGCACGATCACGCTGAACTGGGACGACCTGCCCGCGGCGACCGGCGGCTACCGCGTGTACCGTGGCACGTCGTCAGGCGGCGAAAGCGGCTACCAGACGGTCGCCGCCGGGACGCACACCCTGACCGACGACGGCACGCCAACCTTCAGCAACGCGGGCACCCCACCGGTTGCTCCGACGCCGGAGAGCCAGACCACCGGCACGATCGACTGGTCGACGGACACGCAGGCGATGGCAAGCGACATCCAGTCCAAGCTCCAGGCGCTCTTCAACATCGGGGCCAACAACGTCGCCGTGACGACGAACGACGGCACGGTGACCGCGGGCAGCCCGCAGACCTTCACCATCACCTTCCAGGGCGACCTGATCCACAAGGCGTTGCCGCTGCTCGTCGTCGACGACACGAACCTGCACGGCCAGCGCTCGTTCTTCATCAAGACCGGACCGAACGGCACGAGCGTGCACTTCGACGCCTCGGCCGCGGCGACCAACCTGAACTTCGTCGCCCGCATCGGACCGTTCGGCCTGTTCGTCAAGAACGGCAGCGCTGCGATCGGCGGCGCGGTCAACCTGAGCCTGCTCGACCCGAACAACAACGGACGCCTGATCCTCGTCGACTTCGGCGGCGACGGCGTGGGCAGCGACCTCGGCAACCTGCTGTCGTTCATCGGCCTGCAGTCGATCTCGCTGACCGGGACGCAGACCAGCTTCAACCTGCACGCCGCGGTGGCGAGCGGCGGGTCTCTCGCCGACAACACCTACTACTACGAGATCACTGCCATCAAAGGCACGTCGGGCGAGACACTGGGCTCACCGGAGGTCTCGGCGGCCACCTCGGGCAGCAACCACACCGTCCACCTGACCTGGACTGCTGTCACGGGCGCGACCGACTACCGCATCTACAGGGGCACGACCCCGGGCGGCGAGGACCACTTCTTCGCCACCGGCAACGTAACGAGCTTCGACGACACCGGTGGCGCCGGCGCGGGCACCGCCGAGGGGGCGCCATTCGCCATCGCGTCGCTGCCTCTCTACGTCGGCACGACCAGCTTCCAGCTCCCGATCAACGACCCGATCTTCAGCGGCAAGGGCATCGCGGGCCAGAACGTCCTCGGCGTCAAGATCGGCATCGTCGGGGCGAACCTCTTCTTGAGCCCTGGCAACGCTTTCAGCTTCCTGGTTTCGCAGCAGCCGGACTGGAGCAACTTCAGCCCGAACCTGCCGAGCATCTTTGCCCTGCTGGCCGACCCGTCGACGGTTGTCGACGGACTGGACTCCTTCCTGCAGATCCTTCAGGACGCGCTGCAGGGACGGATCTTCGGCATCAAGCTGCCGCTGCTCGGAAACTTGCTCGCCAACAACCCGCTGAGCACCGCGATCGGCGAGTTCAGGTCTTCGTTCCTCGAGCCGCTGGCGAACACGCTGCGCGACAACAACGTGGGCATAGACAGCCTGATCAATGAGATCAAGCAGGTCATCTTCAACGTCTTCTCGACCCAGCTCGGGCTGCTGCAGCACCAGGGCGGCCTGAGCTGCGGCGGCGGCGGCCCGCCGCCGTGCCTCGACGACGTCCAGTTCAAGCTTTTGAAGGACGACGGGCAAGGTCATCCGCACGGGGCGACGGCGACCATCTTCGACGCCCAGGCAGCTGAGTTCGACTTCGACCTGGCCAAGAACTACAAGTTCGAGGCGCCTCCGATCAAGCTCAACCTCGGCATCCCCGCCCTCGGTCTCGACGCCAGCTTCCAACCCACGATCAACATCGGGTTCACCCTCCACTTCGGCTTCGGCGTCGACACGCACCAGGGCTTCTATTTCGTCACCGACGGCACCACGCCGGCGATGACGCTGGGCGTCACGGTCACGCTCTCGGACACCTCGTGCCCGAGCGGCGATGTGAACCGGGCCCAGGTTGACGGCCGTCTGCTCTTCCTCGCCCTGCACATTCAGGACGGCATCGACCTCAACGGCAACGGGGCGGTGAAGGTCGTCTGCACCGGCGACCACCCGAGCGTGGCTGTCGACCCCGCGACCCAGGACATAAGCACGCTGTACTTCAACGGCAGCCTGGTGATCGGCGACCCCGGCCACCACGGCATGCTCACCTTCGCCGACATCTCCTCATCGTCGCTCAGCGACATCATCCAGCCGACCCTGTCCGGTGGCGCCCTCTTACGCGCGGACGCAGCCGTCGACTTCAGCACCCTCGGTCCGGATTTCGCCGAGATTCTGCCCAGGCTGACGGCCAAGATCCTGGTCGACTTCACGCTCAGCTGGTCGCCGAGCGGCGGCCTGAACATCAGCACGCCGCAGGTCGTGATCGCGAACATCACGCTCGACCTCGGGTCGTTCATCTCCAAGTTCGCCGGACCAATCCTCAACAAGATCGCCGACGTCCTGAAACCGCTGGACTGGCTGATCGGACCGAACGGCTTCCTCAACATGCGGATCCCGCTGCTGTCCGACCTGGCCGGTCACACGATCACAGGCAAGGACCTGATCGTCTTCTTCGACCCGACTGACGGCCCGAAGATCGTCGCCTTCCTCGACTTCGTCAACACGCTGTACCACCTGATCGACCTGGTCAAGCAGGCGACCGCCGAAGGCGACGTGATGATCAACTTCGGCGACCTGTGGCTCTCCGGCGGCAACGGTGCGCACACCCCGAACCCGTTCAGCTGGCCGTTCTTCACCAACCCGATCGGCGGCGGCAGCCCTCTGTCCAGCGGCGACATCACGCAGCTTCCGAACCTGGGCGACATCAACCTGCCCGACAGCCTGCCCTCGCCTTCGATGGAGGGGACCGAGGGTGAGGCGACCTCCGACTTCCAGGCCGGCCTGACAGGCTCGACCAGCATCGACTTCCCGATCCTGAAGGCCTCGAACATCCTCGGCCTGATCATGGGCAAGCCGGCGACCCTGGTCGAGATCACGCTGCCGGAGTTCGGTTTCAACTTCTTCTACCGGCAGTCGTTCCCGATCATCGGACCGCTGGTCGGAACCTTCGCCGGAGGCATCGGAGCGACCATCCACATCCGGATCGGGTACGACACGCAGGGCCTGACCGACTTCCTGGCCTCGCACAACGCGTGGAGCCTGCTCGACGGCTTCTTCTTCGACACCAAGGACGCGGCCGGCAACGCGCTGGCCTTCGCCGTCCTGCACGCCGAGATCGCGGTCGGGGCTGCGGTCGACCTGGGCTTGATCGAGGCCGGCGTCGAAGGGGGCATCAGCGCCGTGATCAACTTCAACTGGGACGACCTGAACCATGACGGCAAGGTGCGGCTGGACGAGCTGAAGGCCAACTTGCTTGCGAACAGCGGCAACCCGCTAGCCGTCTTCGACATCGACGGCGACATACAGTTCTTCCTCCGCGCCTACGTCACCATCAACCTCTTCATCACGTCGTTCACCCTGACGTTCGAGTTCCTGCGCGTCACGCTCTTCCATTTCAGCGTCCCGTTCAACCGTCCGTCCTTCCTGGGCACCCAGAACGGCGGCACGTTGACGCTGTCCATCGGCCCCAACTCCAAGAACCGCTTACAAGGCAACCTCGACGACATAGCGGAGACGATCCACGTCGCCAGCGACGGCGGCGCTGGCCGCGTCAAGGTGTGGTCCGACCAGTTCAACCGGTCGGAGGCGAACGCGCAGGAGTTCTCCGGCGTCACCGAGATCGACGCCAACGGCGGTCCCGGCGGCGACGACCTCATCGACCTGGCGGGCCTGGATGACACCTCGATCGCGGTCGTCATTCATGGCGGTGGCGGGAACAGCACGATCGTCGGGCCCAAGTCATCGAAGTGCGACGACAACGGCATCTGCGCCCAGCTTCTTGGCGACAGCGGCAACGTCCACATCACCAGCTCGAGCCACCAGCACGACCTGATAGACGGCGGCAAGGGCAACAACACCCTCGACGCCGGCGACAGCTCGAGCACCGTGACCAATGGCGCTCAGATGAGCGGCGGCTCGGGGAGCCCGATCTTCGTCCCGACCGGTAACGCGACGATCGCCGGCGGATCGGGCGGCGACCCGACCTACGACGGCGGAAAGCTCGGCAGCATCGTCCACGTCACGACCAGCGCGTGCTCCGGGGGACACACCTGCACGCTTGACATGAGCACCCGCCACGAGAACGTCACGTTCGTCGCCAAGGACGGCAAGCTGCTTGCGGGTTGGGGCCCGCAGGGCACAACGTCCTCCTTCATCAGCGGCGTGAACGACTTCGCGCACATGATCGAGTTCGACCACGTCGCCGCCATCAACACGATCAAGGGTGGCAAGGGCGCCGACGAGTTCGACATCTCGCAGACCGGCAGCGGCTTCACCACCCACCTCGACGGCCAGGGCGGCAACGACACCTACAACTTCCTCGACTTCGGCGCCGGCCACGCGATCGACGTCGAGGTGAACGACACGGGGGACCCGTGGGACCTGGCCAACCGCATGGTCTTCACCAGCAGCACTGGGTCCAACTCGATCTTCGTCACGAGCGACCACGTCTGCAACGGGGACTGTGGCGGAGCGCCGACGCAGAAGGTCAAATACGACGCGCCGGCGGCAGATGGGAGCGTCCTCTCGCTCGAGGTCCACGGCAACTCGGCCGACGACCACTTCACCGTGTCCAGTGCGTCTCCGACTGTTCCGGTCCGGGTCGAGCTTGGCAGCGGCAACAACGTGATCAACATCGGCGCCGGACAGCTGAGCAACATCCAGGGCATCTCGCGACCCGGACTCGACGCGCCGTTCGGTCTCGGACCGGTCGTGATCGTCGGCGGCACCGGCATGGACACGCTCGTCATCGACGACTCGAGCGACTCGAGCGCCAGGAACGGGTTCGCGACCGCGTTCACCGAGACCCGGATCACCGCGCCAGGCGGCGTCGAGGTCGGCACAGTCAGCGGTCTGGGCATGTCGCTCTGGAAGAGCGGCGCGTCCTTCATCGCGCACGACACCGCCCTCGACGGCCGCATCGAGTTCGAGCTGATCAAGAACGTGCAGGTCAAGCTCGGGAACGGCGGCGGCACCTTCACGATCGGCGGTGACAGCCTCCTGGGCGAAGGCGATGGCAAGCTGGCGCTGACCCGGCAGGAGCACGTGACGCAGTTCGTGCACACACCCACCGCGATGATCTCCGTCGTCGGCGGCTCCGGCGCAGACACCTTCCGCGTTGTGTCGACGAACCAGGTCGACCGCGCTGCCTTGAACACGACCGAGAACCTGCTTGGCGTGTCCGAGAAGACCGAGGGCGTCCAGGGCACGACCGACGAGGTCCAGCACCTGAGCATCTCGAGCCTGACCGACCACATCGGCTACTTCACGTTGAAGTACCGCTACCAGGAGACCAGGGTGCTGCCGTTTGGCGTCAGCGCTAGCGACCTCACGTGCGCATTGCGCGCGTCACTGTCGCTGGTAGGCCAGATCGAGAACCCGCCGCCGTGCGACGCCCTGGACGCAAACAACATCACCGCTGCGGCCAACGGCGACGGCTTCGACATCACCTTCCCCAACGCGCTCGGTGACCCCGACCTCCTGGTCGCGCAGGTCATCCCGCTATACGTCGACGGTGGGTCCGCTGACGACCGGCTGCGCGTGCAGTCGATGTACGAAGAGACGTTCTGGAACGGCGGCCCTGGATCGGACAACGCGGCGGTCAACCTGAACGCCATCACGCAGCAGCGGTTCACGCCGACGGATGTCGTCGCGCACATCGACATCGCTGAGCTCGCCACCGGGAAGTCGGGGACGATCGCAGCGGCGACCGCCGGCGCGACAACGCTCACCTACACGGCGGTGTCCGGTGGCGCACCGGTGCACGGTGATGTCCTCGTCCTCGACACCGGCAACAACACGGAGTCCGTGACCATCAGCGCGGTCAGCGGCTCGGGCCCGTACACGCTGACGGTCAGCGCGACGACGCTCGACCACGCCGGCACTGCGGCCGTAGTCGACGAGAGGCAGGCGTTCTCGTTCCGCGACGTCACGGGTGGCAACTACCAGCTGACCTTCAACGGCCAGACCACCACCCCGATCGCCTGGGACGCCCCCGCCAAGGCGCTGCAGGACGCACTGGTCGCGCTGTCCAACGTAGGCAAGGACACGAGCAACGAGCCGAACGTCGGGGTGTCGCTCAAGAACGGCCTCTACACTGTCGAGTTCATCCACGACCTGGCGGGCGCCGTCGAGCCGCTCATGACCTCGAATGCCGTGGTGGCTTCCGGCGGCGGCGGGAGCCAGCAGGTCACGATCAACGTCAAGACCGGCACGATCCTGGCCGCTTCGGCCGCGGCCACCTCGCTCACCTACACGGTTACCGGTGGCGGAGCGCCGGTGGCCGGCGATGTCTTCGACCTCGACTCAGGCGCGGCCGAAGAATTCGTCGCCGTCAGTCACGTGACGCCAATCGGAGGGGGCTCGTTCACGCTGACCGTCGGCGCAACGAAGTTTGCGCACGCGGCGGCAACCCGCGCCTCGGAGGGCGGCAGGTCGTTCAGCCTGGACTTCACTTACGACCTCCACGTGCTCCACCTGACTTCTGACCCGGACCGCGCGGGCGCTCTCCTGATGGGGACCTACTACTACGTCGTCACGGCGGTGACCGGCGACGGTGAGACGCTCGCGTCCAACGAGACGTCGAAGATCATCGGCAACGGCGGCGCGATCCAGCTCTACTGGGGCAAGGTCGCAGGCGCACTCAGCTACAAGGTCTACCGCGGCACGTCGAGCGGCACGGAGACGCTGCTTGCAGGCGGCATCACGGCGACGACCTACCTCGACAACACGGGCATCGCGCCGGACGGCGTGACCGCGCCACCGACAGCGACAAATGTCACGGCCGTACAGACCACGATCCCGATCTCGGTGAATGCGCTGCCGACCGACGTCCGGTCAACGCTGGAGGCCCTGACCGCCATCGGCAAGGGCAATGTGAACGTCACCGGCACGCCGGGTCACTACAACGTGACGTTCGGCGCCGGCCTGGGCAATCACCTGATGGCTGGTGCGACGGACTCGCTGCGCTCGAACGGCGTCCACGCGATCCTCACGCTCGACGGCGGCTCCGGAAACGACCACTCCGACGTCAACCTGATCGGTGGCCGCACCGCGGCGACGATCAACGTGTTCGACTTCGGTCCGACGAGCGACGCCGACACCCTGACCGTCAACGGCCCCGACCCGGCCAGCGTGTTCCTGCTGCGCGCGTCGACCTCAGACCGCGGGCTCGCCTTCGTCGCCCTGATGAACGGCCCCGCCCCGCTTCTGCCCGCTTCCGGCGACCCGGTCGAGCGTGTCAACTACAACTCGAGCATCAAGGCCATCACGCTCAACGGCGGCCACGGCGACGACCAGTTCTACGTCGACGACACGCGCGCAGCGTTCACGATCAATATGGGTGAAGGCAACGACCTGATCCAGATCGGCCAGCTGTACAAGTCGCGCCGCACGCCCGACCTGGCCGGCGTCACTGCTCAGGACGTGTTCGCGACCATCGACACGACCCAGGGCTGGCTGAGCAACGGCGTCAGCAAGCCGATGACCGTCAATGGCGGCAGCGGCGACAAGACGTTCATCGTCTTCCACAACCTGGACACGCTCCAGCTGAACGGCTACGCCGGCAACAACACGTTCATCATCCAGGCGTTCGCGCTCGCCGGCTCGCAGGAAGACCACCGCGCACTGACTGACCTGACCGGCGGCGCGGGCACCAACCTGATCGAGTACGCGGTCGACGCACCGGTGAACATCGACGGCGGCAGCGGCTACAGCACGGTCGTGGTGATCGGCACCGAGTTCAACGACGATTTCGTGGTCACACCCAACGGGGTCTTCGGCGCTGGCTTGAACGTGAACTTCGTCAACATCAAAGCGGTCGAGGTCGACGGTGGCGCGGGCAATGACAGGTTCTTCGTGCTCGGCACCAACCCGAACTGGACCACGACCGTCACCGGCGGGAAGGGCTCGAAGCTCATCAGCGTCATGGGTCCGACGCCGGCGAATGGCGTGATCAGCAACGACCTGCTGGGTCACAGCGGGATCATCACGCACACCGTCTCCAGCTCCGATCCGAACTCGAAGTTCGCCGGCATCAACGTGGACGGCATCTCGGCCAACGTGGCCGATGAGGACACCGCAGGGGTCGTGGTGACCCAGACCGGCGGGTACTCGCAGGTCGTCCAGGGCAACGGAAGCTTCAGCCTGGCCGACCAGACGCAGGGCGAGTATGCGATCCGGCTGACAAGGCCGCCCGACACGGGAGACACCGTGACGTTGACCGCGACGCCGCCGAGCGGCCTGGCGATCCTCAAGCTCGGCGTGCTCCAGCGCACGGTCAACAGCGAGACCCAGGTGGTGGGACTGACCGGGATGTTCGCCGGGCACTACAGGTTGACCGTGCTTGGCACCCAGACGGGCGACATATCGTGGGACGCGACCGGACCTGATGTCGCCTCGGCGATCCAGGCGGTCCTCCCGGCGGGCGACACCGTGAGCGTGGAGCAGGACGGCTCGACTTACGCGGTCACCTTCGGAGGCACCCTGGACAAGATGGCGGTCGCGCTCATGACGGTGGCTCCCGGCGGCGACGCCAACCTGGGGGCAAAGATCACCGTCACGGAGACCGTGCCCGGCGGCTCCTCGACGCCGGTTCCCGACACACACGACTTCGACGCCACCAACTGGTGGAAGCCCTGGTACGTCGACTACGCGGTCGACGACCTGGCGCCCTCGATCCCGAACAACGCCGACTTCCAGAACACGATCACCGCGCTCGACACGATCACGGGCTTCGTCCAAGCGCCTACAGCGACGTTGGTCGGCACCACGAGCGTCGACCCGAACCCGAATGTCATCGGCGACGAGTACGCAACGCTGATCGCGACCGCCGCGGACTTTACTGCCGACCTGCCGTCCGCGTCCCTGCCTGAGGGCCTTCGCGGCCAGTCGCTGAAGATCACCGAGGGCGACGCCGCCGCGGCCGGCCAGATCCGCATGGTGCTCGGCAGCTACGTCGAGAACCTGACCGTCACGGCGACAGGCGGCACGTTCAAGGTGAGCTTCGGCGGTGTGACCACGTCCGATCTGGCGTACAACATCAGCGCGTCCGACCTGCAGACCGCCCTTGCCGGCCTCTCGACGATCGGAGCCGGCAAAGTGATGGTCACGGGCTCCGGTGGGGCTTATCGGATCGAGCTCGGCGGCAAGCTGTACCTGAGCTACAGCCAGCAGTTCACGCTGAACACCGCTTCGCTGACCGGTTCGGCGACGATCGTGATCGATGGGACCTCGCTGAAGCTGAACGACCCGTGGTCGGTCGAGCCGGCGACCGGCGCCAAGTTCGAGGTCAGCCAGTACGAGGGCGTCCACGTTCCGGTCGTCAAGGTGCGCATCTTCTCCAGGGCGACGAAGGCCGTGGTGGTGGACGAAGCTGGCGGCAGCACCACCGTCGCCCAGGGCGATGCATCCAGGGCCACCAACAACGCGACCATCCGGGTCAGGCTCTCGGCCGACCCCGGGAATGGCGTCACCAAGGTCGTGCACCTCGGCGACAACGGCGCCGGTCTGATCACGTTCTCGAGCGCGGACCTGTCCTTCACGGGCGGCAGCGGCGGCACCTGGAGCACGTTCCAGACCGTCACCGTCTTCGCGCACGACGACGGCATCGTCCGCGGCTTCCACCGCACCGACCTGGTGGCCCGGGCCGACGGTTACGCGGCCTACCAGTCGACCGTGACCATCTCCGACAACCACTGGCAGGGCGTCCGCGTCATCCAGCAAGAGGCGACCGCTGGGTGTTTGCCGCCCGCCACCTGCAGCCCGAACGGCTCCACCAACGTGATCGAGTTCACGGACGGGGACTTTGGCCAAAGCCAGGCGACCGTGCTCGGCGACAACTACCCGTTCCAGGACACTTACTCGCTCGCACTGACGATGGACCCCGGGAGTGAAACGATCACCGTCAACGCACAGGCCCAGCCGACGCGAGCGAGCAAGACCGGTGGCATCGTCTCCTACCTGCAGCGCCTGAGACTCTGCCTCGACAGCGCGTGGGTCGACCACTGCGGCGCGGACAGCGACTACTCACAGACGATTCAGCTCCAGTTCACCCACGCCAACTGGGACCAGCCGCAGCAGATCCACGTTCGCGCCATCGACAGCGCTCACGACGGCCGGGTCGAGGGCCAGGACACGCATGTCTTCGCGCCGGCCCTCAACCAGCTGAACAAGATCCAGGGTCCGCTGTTCGTGAATGGTGGCGAAGGCAAGAACCGAACCGGCCTGCTCGAGCGGGAGCCGGTCATGCTGCCCGGTGAGCGCAACGAGACGCCGTCGATGGGACACGTCGTCTCGGGCACTCCCGGCACTCAGGACAACACCGTCGCCGCCACCGTGACCATCAACCCGAGCGCGCTCGGCACGATCGGCATCACCTACGTCTCTGGCTTCTTCGTCCAGGACATCGCCGTGAACGCGACCGCCGGCACGTTCACGCTCACCTACGGCGGCATGACCACGAATGCCCTGAAGTACAACGCCCTCGCCGTCGCGGTCGAGCAGGCCCTCAAGGCAGCCGCGGGTACCAACCTGCTCAAGGTTTCCCAGAACGGAAACGTGTACGAGGTGACCTTCGACTCGTCGCTCAGCCCGACGGCGATCTCGGCAGACGCCTCGCAGCTCAAGCCGAGCACCCCGCCGGACGTCATCGGGTCCACGATCCTGATCACCAAGGGCTCGGCCAAGAACAAGAAGCGGATCATCACCGGCGCGGTCCTGGCCGGCGACGGTTCGGGCAACTGGGTGCTGACGCTGGACCAGGCATGGTTCAGCCCCTTCACCCAGGACGCCTCGGTGCCCGACTCGACGAGCCTGTTCACGATCCTGCCGACCAATCCGAACCTGCTGGTGGATGAGAAGGCGCAGGCGAAGCTGCTCTTCATCTACGACACGGACAACCCGGCCTCCTACGGCGCGGCGTGGCCCGCGACGTCGCCCAACTTCGGTGAGGGCCAGATGTTCTTCGACCCGACCCCGTTCGGGCCCAAGGACGCGAAGACCGGGACGGTCCCGGCGCTGAACCAGTTCCGCATCACCGGGTTCGGCATGGGCTCGAACCGCTGCATCGGCGGACCGCCGGTCACCTCCTACAACGTCAACGATGTCGACGCTCTGGTCTGCAGCGGCCCGGTGGGCGCCAACGAGCCGGGCGGCATCACCTTCAAGGACATCACCAACCTGCAGCTCAGCCTGGGCCCGAACAACAAGCACCTCACCATCAAGGACACGCCTTCCGGATCGGTGGTGACCGTTAACGGAGGTGCGGGCAACAACCTCTTCGACATCAAGAAGGTCGAGGGCCACACCTTCGTCAACACCGGGCCGGGCAACAGTGTGGTGAACGTCCACAACGACTCGATGCTCCTGAGCGACCTGCTGGGCATGCTCACGGTCAGCGGTGACCGGCCGGAGGCCACGGTGACCGCCCTGGTCAACGGCTCGCCTCGCCAGGGCACGGCGGTGGATGCGGTCGACGCCATCCAGCAGCTGTTCGTCAACGCCACCGGCGGCACCTTCACCCTGACCTATTCCCCGACCGTGCTCGGCCTGACCGCGCAGCAGGATGCGCTCAACCCGGTCGTCGGCCTGACCGCCGGCACCTACTTCTACCTCGTGACAGCGATCACCGCCGCAGGCGAGACGCTGCCGTCGAAGGAAGCGTTCGACGTCGTCGGCCCGCACGCCGCGGTTGACCTGAGCTGGTCGGCGGTGCCGTTCGCGTCGTCCTACAAGATCTACCGCGGCACATTGGCGGGCATGGAGAACGTGACCCTGGGCACCACGTCCAGCACGAGCTTTGTCGACACGGGCGCTGCGGGAACAGCCGCCACGCCGCCCACCTCGAGCTCGACCGTGGAGACGACGATGGCGATCGCGGCCGGCACCGCCGGCGCAGCGAAGAAGATCGGCACGATCGGCGCTGCCTCAGCCGCCGCGACGACGCTCACCTACACGGTGACGTCGGGTCCTGCGCCGATCGCCGGCGAGGTACTCGTGCTCGGGAGCGGCGCCAGCACGGAGCTCGTGACCGTCAGCAACGTTTCCGGCAGCGGTCCGTACACGCTGACCGTGGGCGCCACTCACTTCGCTCACGTGGCCGGGACAGCCGCCGTCGGGCTGAGCCTCCAGGGCGTCCTCGGCGCACTGCCGCTGATCGGGGGCGCAGCCAACCTCGACATCCTGAAGACCGGCGGCAACTACCGCATCCACTTCCAGGGCGACCTGAAGGGGGCGCCGGTCTCACTGCTGCTCAGCGACCCGACCCAGCTTCAGGCCGGTGCCGGGATGAACTCCACACTGAACGTCGACGACAGCGGCCAGGCTGCTGACGGCGGGGCCGTGCTCACCTCGACGTCGCTCACCGGGCTGGACATGACCACGCCGAATACGATCCAGCAGGTCGTCGTCGACGCGACCAGCGGCCAGTACACGCTGACATACACATTCCCGGTCTTCCCGACCAACCTGCTCGCCACCGCCGGCACCGGCGGCTCGCTGACCGCCGGCTTCCACTACTACGAGGTCACCGGGGTTACGGCTGCGGGCGAAACCCTGGCCACCAACGAGGCGTTCGCGGTGACGGCCGGGAGCGGCAGTGTCGCTCTGACCTGGACCGGTGTGTCGGGGGCGACCCGCTACAACGTCTACCGCGGCAGCACGTCGCACGGCGAGAGCGAATTCGTGACGTCCGCCGGCGCGGGCACAAGCTTCACGGACTTCGGCACCGCTGTCGCGACGCCTGCGCCGTCCGGACCTCCGCCGACCAGCCCGGTCACCTCGAGCGAAACCACCATCCAGCTGGACTGGAACGCGTCCGCCGGAGCGGTCCAGGGAGCCCTCGAAAACCTGCACGACCTTGGTCGCGGGAACGTCGTCGTGACGAAGAACGACGGCGTCTATGTAATGCGCTTCCAGGGGACGTTGAGCGACTCGGCCCAGATCCTGCTTACCGCTCAGTCGAACCCGCTCAATCCTCTGATGAAAGCGGTTGAGCAGTTGGGCGGTGGCGTCAACGCCAACGCGGGCTCGGCCACGCCGAGGGTCCGCTATGCCGGCGTGGTCGCCGGCCAGACCAACCAGGTCCAGGTGCTTACCGTCGACGCCACCGGCGGATCATTCGTGCTGACGCTGCACAGCAACGGCCACACGTTCACGACGGTGCCGCTGCCGTACAACATCGGCGCCGAGCAGCTGCGCCAGGCGATACAGAACGCCGTCGCGATCGGGCAGAGCCTCGATCCGAACGTCCGCCTCTACCTGGCCGACGCCGTAGACGTGACCGTGGATCGGTACCCGAGCGGCTACTGGCTGCCCGGTCACAACTTCGACGTATACGTCCTGAACTTCCAGGGCAGCCTGCGCAAGTTCGACGCCAGCCCAGGCGTCGACACCATCTCGGTGGACGCGAGCCTGCTCGGTGGCACCTTCCACAGCGCGACGGTGACGACCCGGATGGACGGTATCGACTACTACAGCATCAGCGCGCTGAACATTCGCAGCGGCCAGGGCACGCAGGTCTGGAACGTCCAGGGCACGACGCCGGGCGCCAACGGATTCGCCGCCACGGGCGGCGTCGCGGTGACCAGCATCGCAACCAACTACCCGTCTGGCTCCACGGGCAACGACCGGGCCTATGTCTCGTCCAATGCCGACCTCGATGCTGCTTCGGCCGGTCCGCCGATGAGCAGCAGCTTCATGTTCCTGACCGGAAACACCGACGACGTCCGCGGTGTGCTGAACCTCGACCTGGGTGGCGGACGCCATCGCCTGTTCATCAGCGATGAGGCCTCGACCCACCCCGACCACGCGGTAATTACCAGGAACATCAGCGAAATTGCGGCTCCGACGGGACTCGACACCTCGACGGCGGGCGCGATCTTCGTCGGCGGCCTGGCGGCGGGTGCGATCTCCTACAAGGGGACCGGCAACTTCTTCGACGGCGTCGTCTACTGGACCGGTTCAGGCAGCGACTCGGTGCTGATCGACGCGACCGTCGGACCTGATGCCGCCAACCGCACAACCACCGAGCTGAACACCGGGCTCGGCGACGACACCGTGACCGTAAACCTGAAGGCCGGAATGGACGGTTTCTTCGTCCTCAACACTTCTGGCGGCTCGGCCACCGGCGCCAAAGATCCGTTGATCCACTCGGCGGGCGGGGTGTCCGACAACGACACGGTGAACGCCCACGACTCGAACCTGCCGCTGATCATCTTCGGCGGATTCGGCAACGACCTCTTGATCGGCGGCCAGGGCAGCGACATCATCGCCGGCGACTTCGCCCGGGTGCAGTACGGGCCGGCGGGCGTAGGCACGCCCGACGCCCAGTTCGGCTACGGCGGTCGTGGCGACGTCTTCAGCGACAAGGTGCTCGACCCGCGCTGGGTCTACAGCTTCGTGCCCGACCTGACCGTGGGCGGCAACGACACGCTCTACGGCAACGGCGGCGAGGACGTCCTTATCGGCGGAGCGGGGAACGATGCCATCGACGGCGGCGCCGGCGATGACCTGATCTTCGGCGACGCGGTCGAACTGTTCCGCCGTGACGTGAATCCGTTCGCTGTCGGCGACATCACCAACCCGCGCTTCCAGACGCTGAGCGGCGGCCAGATCTACAGCACCACGCCGGACGCGACGCTCGGGCAGGCGCTCAACAACGGCGTCTCGCAGAACTACCGCGACGGCATCGGCACACACGTGCCGGACTGGGCCGAATACCAGATCAAGAACCTGTATCAATCGACGGACCCCTCTGTGAGCCCGCCCGGGAGCTTCGGCAACGACTACATCGCGGGCGGCCCGGGTGACGACATGATCTTCGGCGAGGGCGGCAACGACACGATCCAGGGCGACGGCTCGATCGACTACCGCCCGGCCACGTCCCTGGCGACCTGCGCCGCCGGAAATGTCGGATTCGCGAACTGGGATGTGACCACGCTCGTCGGCGCCTGCCGCGACGCAGGCACTCTCTTGATCCCAACCGGAACGCTTCACGTCAACGCTTCTGCCGACGACCTCGGCAATGTGTTGGGAACGGACCCGGGACGGGCCGGTCCTGACGGCAGCGACTACATCGAGGGCGGTGCCGGGAGCGACGTCATCTTGGGCAACCAGGGCCAGGACGACATCGTGGGTGGCAACTCGGACATGTTCACGCTGACCTCACGATCACAACGCGACGACTCTCCGAACATGATCTTCGGCGGCTCCGGCACGGACATCGCGCGCAACGACAATGGCGCCACAGGAGTCAACGCCCACTCCCACGACTCCGACGCGATCGTGGCCAACAACGGGGACATCGTCCGGCTCGTCGGGGCTAACGGGATAAGCATGGCCACCGGCTTCCTGACGTTCAACTACGACAACGTCACAGGCGAGACCGAGCAGATCGTGCCGCGGGCGATCAGCTTGCTCGACTACACACCCGGCGGACCCGACCTCCAGGGCAAACCCGGGCCGATCTCCGCCGGCGACATCGGAGCCACGGTGCTCGCGAGCGGACAGGCCCAGGGCAGCGAGATCCACGGCGAGAACGGTGACGACTTCATCTACGGCGGACCGGGCAACGACATCCTGTTCGGCGACGGTCAGAACGACACCATCATCGGCGGCTACGGCAACGACTGGATGTCGGGCGGCACCGGCGACGACGGGATGCTGGGCGACGACGGCCGCCTCCTGACCAGCCGCGAAGGCCTGCCGGAGCCGCTCATCGGCCTCCTTACGGCGACGACCCAGTCGATGATCGCCACTGGCGGCAACCTGCAGCAGGCGCTCATCAACGTCAACGGCGAGCTGCTGTACAAGGCCCTGCTCGTGCCCGACAACCTCGACCCGCAGCGCCGCCAGCCCTTTACGCTGATGCCGCGAGCCCTCTACGCGAGCGACATCATGTACGGCGGCCTCGGCAACGACATGATGCACGGCGGCGCCGGCGAGGACGCCATGTCGGGCGCCGAGGCGCCGGCCCTCTCATTCACCAACAGCTACAACTCCGCGGGGATGCAGCTCAACGCGGCGGTCATCGAGTCCGACTTCTTGCACCCGTTCAACCCGGGCAACGTCCTCGGTTACAACCCGACCACGACCAAGTTCCACGAGTACGACGCCAACGACCCGCTGCGGAAGATCCTGCTCACTGCCGCGGGCGCCCTCTCCAAGACCGGCAGCGGCAACAACTGGCTGCTCAACTTCAACGCGTCGGAAGGGCCGCTCGACACGCAGTGGATCCAGGGCCAGACAACCTACCCGGCGGTGCCGACCGACGGCAACGACACCATGTTCGGCGACCTCGGCCACGACTGGCTGGTCGGCGGCACTGGGCGTGACAAGATGTATGGCGGTTGGGGCGACGACCTGCTCAACCTGGACGACAACCTGGAGACCGACAACGGCCTCAACGACCAGCCGGACACGAACCCGTCGTGGGAGGACCTGGCTTTCGGCGGCGCCGGTCGGGACGTCTTGATCGCCAACACCGGCGGCGACCGCATGATCGACTGGGTCGGCGAGTTCAACAGCTACCTGGTTCCGTTCTCGCCCTTTGGCATGAACATGCTCAGCGACCAGATTCAGCCCGGGCTGCCGCAGTTCCTCTACGACCTCTCGAAGAGCGACGGCGCGGACCAGACTCTCGCCGCGCGTTATGGCAGCGACCCCGCCCGCGACGGCGAGCCGTTCGGCGAGCTGGGCGTCGTCCTGCAGCAGGACGCCGCGTACAACGATCAGCGCGGCAGCCCGCGCGACCCACAAGCGGGCAACGGTCGCACGAGACGTGACGTGCTCAGGACTTCAGGCACGCAGGTGATCAACTCGCCCGGCACCTGCTGCGACCCGCCGGTCGGCGGATCGTCGACGCCCAAGCAGCTGTCAACTCCGCTGACGGTGAACAACGTCAGTCAGACCGGCGTCCCAGCCGTGATCTCAGGCCCGAGCGGAACTGCCGCGACCTACGCGGTGTCCGACGGCACTCAGACGATTGGCGGCGCCGGCGTCGAGGCCGCTGATGGGATGCTGCCCGCCACCCTCGACGTCTCCGGGCTTGCCGACGGCGTCCTGACCGTGACGCTCACACCGAGCGACGGCAGCGCACCGGTGACCTCGGCGATCGTCAAGAACACCCTTCAGCCGGGCTCGCCCGGCATCTCGGCCTTCGCCTACGTTGGGCTGAGCCGGGCCGGCGGCGCGACTTTCACGATCACAGGCCAGCCCGGGGCGTTCGCCTACCTCACGGTGTTCGACGGCGTGTCCTGGGAGGACGCGGCTGGCACGTTGGACGCGACAGGCGCCCTCTCGCTGACGCTCGATCTCACGCGCCTCGCCGACGGTACGCTCACCGCGACCGCGACTCTTACCATCTCAAGCGGCAGCACCAGCTCGAGCACCCTGACGTTCGTCAAGGACACGGTTGCGCCTGTAGCACCGGGCGTCTCACTCCCTGTCTACGTCAACCTGGTCAACCGCGGCGCCGTGCCCGTCGTGGTCACGGGCGAGTCCGGCGCAACCGTCACCGTCAGCGCAACTGATGGAACGACCACGGTGACAGGCACCGGCCTGGTCGGTTTGTCAGGCGCGGTGACGGTCGGACTCAACCTGACCACTCTGAAGGACGGACGAGTCACCGCGAGCGCATTCCAGACAGATCTTGCGGGCAATACCGGGCCCGCCGGCACGCCGGCCGCCGCCACCAAGAACACCGTCCCGCCGTCCGGCGGCTTCACGATCAACGGTGGTGGACCCCTGATCAATGGCGTGGTCGCCACGACCAGTCCAACCTTGAGCCTGAAGCTGTCGTTCAGCGACGCCGCGGGATTGGTGTCGATGGCGTTCTCGTTCGACGGCGGTGTGACTTATGGCTCGTCGGTCGCCTATGCGAGCTCGGCGTCGCTCACTCTCAGCGGAGCCGACGGCCTGTACACCATCTCGGTCGTGGTCGTCGACGGCGCCGGCAACCCGGCAATCGTCACCCGGCAAGTCCGCCTCGACCGGACTGGCCCGGTCACGTTGTATGCAATCACCGCGCCGACAAACGGCGGCTCATATGACGTCGGCCAGGTCGTCACGCTGAGCTACTCCGCCTCAGATCCGGACAACATCGCGTCGCTGACGGCGGTGCTCGACTCCAAGACGACGCTCAGCAGCGGGTCTTCCTTCAACACCGAAACCATGGTCGCTGGTACGCACACGATCACCATCACGGCCAAGGACGGCCTGGGCAATGCCTCGGCCACCACGATCACCTTCCAGGTGCACACGACGATAGGCGGGCTGACGACCGCTGTGAATGATGGCGTCAGCAAGGGCCAGATCACCTCGAACGTCGCCAGCTCCAAGCTTCTCGCTCTGCTATCGCTGGCGCAGGGCGCGCTCAACGCCGGCAACACCACCCAAGCCAAGACTTACTTGAACTCTTTCATCAACGTGGTCCAGCAGTACAGCGGCAAGGGAATCACGACCGCTTACGCCAGCCTGCTCGTCGGTTGGGCCAACGACCTGATCGCCCGCCTGTAAGCTCAGCGGAGTGGGGGAGCTCCGCCCGGCGTACGTATCGAAGGTGCGGGTCGTGCGCGAGCGCGGCCCGATCCGCCAGGCCTTCCTGCCGGCCGAGACTAACCCGATCACGTTCGGCACCCACGGCCCGGTGCGCGAGCACTACGGGACGGCGCCCGGGCAGTACCCCGAGCACGCGACCACGCTCGATTACGTTGTGGCTGCTGCCGCGGGTTGACTGACCGGGACCCTGGGCGGCGCGCTGGAGGCGCGCGGGATCGACGCGAGCGGCGGCAAGCTGACCTCAGAGGCCGAGGGCGACATCTACGTCGAAGACAAGGTCCTTGTGATCAAGAAGATCCACGTCCGCTACACGCTGCGGGACTGTCCCCCCGACAAGCGCGAGGCGGCCGAGCGTGCCCACGCCCACCACGCCGCCCGATGCCCGGTGGCGAAGAGCATCGAGAAAGCGATCGAGATCTCAACCGACCTCGAGTTCGGGTGACCGTGCCCGTCCACGGGCGAACACGTCCTCGCTTACCAGGAAGCCGGCGAAGATCAGGACAAGGCCCAGGAACTCGCCGAGGAAGAAAGACCACGTGACGCCGAAGCGGTTCAGGCCGCTGGTCAGCCCGGGGATGAACGCCCCGAGCGCGATCAGGATCGTCGCCGGCACGCGCGAGTTGAGACGGCCGGCGAACAGCGCCGCGAGACCGGTCGGCAGCGAGGCGACGAAGTTGACGACGATCGCCAGCGCCATCAGGCGCGCCGGCAGGACGCGCTTCTTCGGCATGTAGACGTACGCGGAGTAAAGGGCGCCGAACACAAGGCAGAGCGCGCCCGCGATGTTGAACGGCCCTGTCAAGACGCGGACATAGCCCGGAAAGGCCGAGCCGACGGGCACGTGCGTGTTGGGGTCGACGGCGTAGCCCGGCGCCGCGAGCGGCGCGCTCATCACGAGGTAGGCGACCGAGACCGAACCGACCAGCAGGACGGCCAGCGCGATGTGCGCCGCCAGCTCGCGGCGGGTCGCGGTGGCGACGATGATCGCCACGCCGCCTATCACCGCGATCACAAAGGTCACGGTGCCCGCGGTCCCGGCGTCGGGATAGCGCGAGGAGTGGCTGAAGAGAAGCGAAAGCAGTCCGCCGAGCAGCACCGTCGCGCCGGCGAAATAGCCAAAACGCGTCTTGGCCAGGAGGTAGATGGTCCCCAATCCGAGGTACGCGGCGACGTAGAACGCGCCGACCAGGTACCACGTGCGGTAGAGCGCCTCGTGCCAGCCGTACGCGCTGCCGATGAACTCGGTGCCGGCGCTGATGCCGTAGAACAGCAGACCAACGCCCCAGACCAGCTGGAAGGCGCGGCGCCGGCGATTCCACTGGTCGAGCACGATGGCCGCGAAGACAAAGCTCAGGACCGAAGAGCCAAACGGCAGCACAGTGTTGAGCGCGGTCACGAGAAGGACTCTAGGGAATCTCAGAGAATCGGTGGGCCTATGCAGCCCAGCGCCGCTCTCCCCACCGCCGCTTGATCATCACCGGCCGGTCGGGCGGGATGAACTCGACGCGCTCACCTGCCATCACCACCTGCCACTCCCCCTCGTGCACCAGTCGGTGGTGGAAGTAGCACAGCGGCAGCATCCGGCGGACGTCGCTTCGGCCACCGTGCTCCCAGAAGTCGACATGGTGCGCCTGGGTCCAGTTGATGGGCCGGTCGCAGCCCGGTGCCGCACAGGTTTTGTGTCTCGCTTTCAGCGCCCGCCATTGGGAGGGCTGCGCCGTGCGGTGCGCCCGACCCACGTCGATCACCATCGAGTCCGCCTTGAGGACGCGGTGCAGCAGGCCGTCGCAAGCGAGGCGCTGCACTGTCTGGCTGGATATTGGCGTTCCGCTGGCCAGCTCGGAAGCCGCAGCGCCGAGCTCCCCCTTCAGGCCCTCGATCGTGGTGTGGACGCTGACATGCGGCCGCACGCCATTGCGCTTCGGCAGTCGTCCCTGGTCCATCACGTGGTGAGCAAGCTCGACCAGCGCGTCGGTGCGACGTTGCTTCGGCGACCGGTAATCATCCTTGCCCAGCGGATGCGCCAGTGCATCGATCGCGGTCTTGAGCACCGCGCCGGAGCTGAGCTCGAGCCAACCGTCGATGCGATACATGTCGCCGCACTCGCTGATGAAGAGCTGCCGTCGCTCGTGAGCCTCCTCCACCTTGAGGTTGAAGCCGGCCGGGTCGACCGCGTGCCAGGTACTGGCGGCGAGGCCGCTCAGGTCCTTGATCGAGAAGGTGCGCCCGTTCTCGACCCAGGCCTCCTGGTCGATCGAGCCGCCGGCCTGTTCCACCCGCTCCTGCAGGTGACATATGACCGAAGCAGCCTGGAAGCCGATCTCGCCTCCCTGAAGCGCCTGGGCGACGCGAGGCATCTTCGCCAGCTGCGCGCCGACGCACAACCGGTCTGCAGCCGCGCTCTTTGACATCTGGCACTGCTTCGCCACCCATGTGACCGCGCTGTAGCCGGCCAGCTGGTAGTCGCCGCGGCGCTTGACTGCCGCAACCACGCAGCAGAGCTTGGCCTGGAGGCGATCGACGAGGGAAGCGAGCTCGCGCTCATCGATCAGGTCGTCGTCTTGAGCCTCCACCTGGGCGATCGCCACGCACAGCTCGTGCATGTGTAAATGTTACCAAATGAACGTTTGGTTGTCAAGGGTTAACTGTCATCCAGCGAACTCATCCGCCTCCCAGGCGCCCCACCCTGACCCCCTTCCTAGCAAATCCTACTTACGTACAAGGCGCCGGGACTTGAGCTCCTCGCGCGGCAGCGTCCCCGCTGCCACCACCCGGCATTCCAACCGCACCCCGAGCGCCTGCCGCAAGTCCGCCATCAACCTCTCCGCCGAGAACGAAGGCGCCGCCTCGATCACCAGCGTCACCTCGTCCATCTCCCGCTCCCGCCGGTGCTCGATCACGAACTCTCCGACCCCGTACCTGCGGACGATGTCCTCGACCTGCGAAGAAAAGAGATTCACTCCGCGGACCGTGAACATGTCGTCGACCCGACCCTGGATCCCGCCGGCGATCTTCAGGAACGGGCTACCGCACGAGCACGCCTCCCGTGACACGACCACGCGGTCGCCGGTCCTGTAGCGAATCAGAGGCGTGCCCCATCGCCCGAGGTTCGTGGCGATCAGCTCGCCGTCATCCGCCACCTCGAAGATGAACTCCGACTCGATCAGGTGCACGCCGTCGCGCGCCGCGCAGCTGAACCCCGTCGGCCCAAGCTCGGTCATACCCGTGTGGTCGTATGCCTCGGCCGAATACGCCGCCTCGATCGCCGCCCGGGTCGACGGGATCGACGCGCCCGGCTCGCCGGCGTGGATCGTCTTTCGGATGCCCGCCGCCGAGATGTTCACGCCGATCTCCTCCGCCACCCCTGCGAGCCGCAGCGCGTATGTCGGCGTCGACAGCAACACCGTCGCCCCCACGTCGAGCATGTTGCGCACGCGCTGCTCGCTCGTCATGGCGCCGCCCGAAACGCACAGCGCGCCGATCCGCTGCGCCCCTCCGAACGCCGACCAGAACCCGATGAACGGCCCAAACGAGAACGCGAAGAAGACGCGGTCCGCGGCATCGACGCCGGCGGCCGGGTACACGTGCTCAGCCCAGATCCTCTCCCACCACTCCCACGACTCCTCGGTGTCGAGCCACCGCAGCGGCTGGTCGCCGCTCGAGCCCGACGTCTGGTGCAGGCGGACGTAGCGATCGAGAGGGTGAGTGAGGTTGGTCCCGAACGGTGGGTGGGCGGACTGGTCGTCGATCAGCTCCGACTTGGTCGTCAGCGGGAGTCGATCGAAGTCGTCCCAACCGCTGACGCTGTGGAGTCGCGAGCGCCAGAACGCGTTGGTGGCCAGGACCTGCGTGAGGCCGGCTCGCAGCCGGGCGAGCTGCAGCGCGCGCAGCTCGTCGACGCCAGCAGGGCTAGTCGCGGACGGCTCTGTCCCCGATCTCAAGCGCTGAATCGAGGATCTCGTAGCCCTCTTCGAGCTCGGCCTCGGTGATGCACAGGGGCGGGTTGGTCATGACCGTGTTCCACCGGACGAACGTGTGCATACGGCCTTCGACCACCGCGGCGGCGATCGCCTTCATCTCCGGCGAGGTGCCGTTGAAGGGCGCGAGCGGCTCCAGGGTCTGGCGGTCGCGCACCAGCTCGAGGCACCCGAAGAGCCCGATCGAGCGCGCCGCGCCGACGCACGGGTGGCGCTCGCCCAGCCGGCGGTGGATGCGAGACAGCACCTCGCCCATCCGCCGCGAGTTGCCGACCATGTCGTCCTCTTCGTATGCCTGGATCGCGCCCAGCGCCGCCGCGCAGCCGAGCGGGTGGCTGTTGTAGGTCAGGCCGCCATAGAAGACGTGGTCCTCGAAGTAGGCGGCGACCGCGGGCCGCATCCCGACTGCGCCCAGCGGCACATAAGAAGACGTAAGGCCTTTGGCCATCGTGATCATGTCGGGCACCACGCCCCAGTGGTCGACCGCGAACCAGCGGCCCGTGCGTCCGAACCCGGTCATGACCTCGTCGCAGATCATCAGGATCCCGTGCCGGTCGCAGATCGCGCGCACGCCCTGGAGGTAGCCGTCCGGCGGCACCAGGATGCCGTTGGTGCCCGGTATCGGCTCGAGGATGAACGCCGCGATCGTCGAGGGACCTTCGAGCTGGATCGTCTCCTCGAGGCCGGCCAGTGACTCTTCGACCGTGTCCCAGCCGCGCTGGATGCCGTGGTAGGGGTCGAGCAGGTGGACCACGCCACCGCCTCCCCCGAACTCGTTGGGCCAGCGCCGCGGATCGCCCGTGGCCGCGACCGCGCCCGCGGTCGAGCCGTGGTAAGAGCGATAGCGGGCCAGGATCTTCTGCCGGCCGGTCACCACCCGGGCGATCTTGATCGCGTTCTCGTTCGCGTCCGCGCCGCCCAGCGTGAAGAAGACCTTGTCGATGTCGCCGGGCAGCAGCTCCGCGAGCTTGGCGCCCAGGCGCGCGCGCACCTCTGTCGCCATGAACGGGCTGATGTACGGCAGCTGCTCCGCCTGGCGCTTGATCGCGTCGATGATCCGGCGGTCGCCGTGGCCGGCGTTCACGCACATCAGCTGGCTGTTGAAATCGAGGAAGCGCCTGCCGTCCGCGGTCTGGAAGTGAACGCCCGACGCGCCCGTTACGGCGAGAGGTTTCAGGCCGGATTGGGCCGACCAGTCGTAGAGCGTGTGGCGCAGGCAGAGCTCGGTGATCTCTTCCGCGCTGAGGGCCTTTACGGCCTCCATGACCACGCCCGAATCCTATGTCAGATGCCTCTTTGACATTGGCTCTCGCCGGTGCTTTCATGAGCGCGGGCCGGCCGTTTTTCTGAGGGAGGAGGGTCATGTTTCCCGCCGCTTTCGACTATCGCGCTCCCACCAGCCTCGACGAGGCGCTGGCCATCCTGAACGAACGTGGCGAGGAGGCCAAGGTGATGGCCGGCGGCCAGAGCCTCATTCCGCTGCTCAAGCTCCGCTTCAGCCGCCCCGAGCTGGTCGTCGACATCGGCCGCATCGGCGGCCTGAACACCATCAAGCGCGACGACGGCCACATCGTCATCGGGGCTCTCGCCAGGCACGTCGACATCGAGCGCAGCGAGGAACTGGCTCGCTCCGCGCCCTTGATGGTCGAGGCGGCCCACTGGATCGCCGACCCGCTGGTGCGCAACCGCGGCACGCTCGTCGGGTCGATCTGCCACGCGGACCCGGCCGGCGACTGGGGGTCGGTGGTCCTGGCCATGCACGGGGACGTGGTCGCCCGCTCCAGCAAGGGCGAGCGCGTGATCCACGCGTCCGACTTCTTCAAGGGTCCCCTGGAGACTGCGCTCGAGCCTGACGAGGTCGCGACCGAGGTTCGCATCCCGGTCGGCAAGGGGCGCGGCGGGGGCGCCTACCTCAAGCTCGAGCGCAAGGTCGGCGATTTCGCCACCGTCGCGGTGGCGGTCCACGTGCACCTCGACGGCGACAGGATCGAGACCGCCGGGATCGGCCTGACCGCGGTTGGCCCGACCAACATCAGGGCGACCGAGGCAGAGGGGGCGCTGCGCGGCAAAGTTCCGTCCGACGAGGTCATCGCCGAGGCGGCCCGGCTGGCCGCGGACGCGGCGGAGCCCAGGGACGACATCCGCGGCACCGCCGCATATAAGAAGGACGTGGTTCGGATCTTCGTCCAGCGTGGTCTGAAGACCGCCGTCGCGCGCGCGAAGGAGGGAAGGGCGTGAAAGTCGGAATGAATGTCAACGGCGCCGCGCGCACGGGCGACGTCGAGCCGCGCGTGCTTCTCGTCGACTTCCTGCGCTCCAACCTTCGCCTGACCGGGACGCACGTCGGCTGCGACACCTCGAGCTGCGGCGCCTGCACGGTCCTGGTGGACGGCGAGCCGGTGAAGTCGTGCACCGTGCTGGCCGTCCAGGCCGACGGCCGCAGCATCACCACCGTCGAGGGGCTGGCCACCGCGGCCGGGCTGTCGCCCATCCAGGAAGGCTTCCACGAGGAGCACGGCCTGCAGTGCGGCTTCTGCACGCCGGGCATGATGCTGGTCGGCACCGCGCTGCTCGAGCACAACCTCGACCCGACCGACGAGGAGATCCGATGGGCGATCAGCGGCAACATCTGCCGCTGCACGGGCTACATGAACATCGTCAAGGCGATCGAGCACGCCGCTCGGGCGCGCCAGGCAGCCGCGACGGCGCCGCGGGAAACGGCGGCCGCGGCCGCCGGAGGCGAGTAGCGATGGCGACGCAGGTCCACATGCACGGCCGTATCGGGGAGCCGATCAAGCGCAAGGAGGACGGCCGCTTCATCCGCGGCAAGGGCAACTACCTGGACGACATCGAGCTGCCTGGCATGCTGCACATGGCGATCCTCCGCAGCCCGTACGCGCACGCGCGCATCAAGTCCGTGGACACCGTCGCGGCGTCGGCGATGCCGGGCGTGATCGCGGTGGTCACCGGTGAGCTGATGGCGCAGCACAAGCTCGCCTGGATGCCCACCCTCAGCTACGACACGCAGGCGGTGCTGGCAACCGACAAGGTGCGGTTCCAGGGCCAGGAGGTCGCCGCGGTGATCGCGGAGACCCTCTACCAGGCCGAGGACGCTCGCGACGCGATCGTCGTCGACTACGACGGCCTGCCGGTGGTGACCAGCCCGCAGCAGGCCAAGGAGGCCGGCGCAGCGCTCATCCGCGACGACAAGGAAGGACAGAAGGACAACCACATCTACCACTGGGAGGCGGGGAACCAGGAGACAACGCAGGCCGCATTCGCCAGGGCGGACAAGGTCATCCGCCTGCACACCTTCTATCCGCGCTGCCACCCGGCGCCGCTGGAGACGTGCGGTTGCATCGCCGACGTCAACGGCGCCACCGGCAAGGCCACGATCTACATGACGAGCCAGGCGCCGCACGCGATCCGCACCGTGTTCGCGCTGGTCACGGGGCTGCCGGAGCAGAACATCCGCGTGATCTCGCCCGACATCGGCGGGGGATTCGGCAACAAGGTCCCGGTCTACCCGGGCTACGTGGTCGCGACTGCGGCCAGCCTGCTCATCGGCCGGCCGGTGAAGTGGGTCGAGGACCGGACCGAGAACCTGATCTCCACCGGCTACGCGCGCGACTTTCACATGACGGGCGACCTCGCCGTCGACAAGGACGGCAAGATGCTCGCCCTGCGCGTGCACCTCGACAGCGACAACGGCGCGTTCTTCTCCGACGCGCAGCCGTCGAAGTTCAAGGCCGGGCTTTTCCATATCGTCACCGGCTCGTACGACATCCCGACCGCCCACGTGACCGCCGACGGCTACTACACGAACAAGGCGCCGGGTGGCGTCGCCTACCGGTGCTCGTTCCGGGTCACCGAGGCGAGCTATCTGATCGAGCGCCTCGTCACCAACGCCGCGATCGAGCTGGGCATCGACCAGGCCGAGTTCCGCAAGCAGAACTTCATCAAGCCGGAGCAGTTTCCCTACGAGTCCGCGACCGGCTGGGTCTATGACAGCGGCGACTATCACAAGGCGATGGACGTCGCCCTCGAGCAGCTCGGCTACGACGCGATGCGCAAGGACGTGGACGCGCGACGCAAGAATGGCGAGGTCACCGGAATCGGCATCGCGAGCTTCACGGAGGTGGTGGGGGCGGGCCACGGTGCGGACTTCGACATCCTTGGCCTGCGCATGTTCGACAGCGCCGAGCTGCGCGTCCACCCGACCGGCAAGGCGCTGCTCCGGATGGGCACCAAGTCGCAGGGCCAGGGTCACGAGACCACGTTTGCGCAGATCGTGACCGAGGAGCTGGGCATCCCCGCCGCCGACGTGGCCGTCGAGGAGGGCGACACCGACACCGCGCCCTACGGCCTCGGCACGTACGCATCGCGGAGCACGCCGGTCGCCGGCGCGGCCACCGCGATGGTGGCGCGCAAGCTCCGTGACAAGGCGCGCAAGATCGCAGCCCACCTCCTCGAGGCGGCCGAGGAGGACCTCGAGTGGGAGAACGGAAGGTTCTTCGTCAAGGGCTCGCCGGACAAGGCGAAGACCATCCAGGAGATCGCGTTCGCGGCCTACACCAACGTTCCCGACGGGATGGAGGCTGGGCTCGAGGGCGTGCACTACTACGACCCGCCGAACATGACCTTCCCCTTCGGCACCTACGCGGTCGTGGTCGACATCGACAAGGGGACCGGGCAGGTCAAGGTGCGCCGCGTGGTCGCGGTCGACGATTGCGGCGTCCGCATCAACCCGATGATCGTCGAGGGCCAGATCCACGGCGGCCTGGCCGAGGGCTACGGCATCGCCTTCATGGAGCTCATCACCTTCGACGCCGAGGGCAACTGCATCGGCTCCAACTTCACCGACTACCTGCTGCCGACGGCGGTGGAGACGCCGCGGTTCGAGCTCGGGCAGACGGTCACGCCGTCGCCGCACCACCCGCTGGGAGCGAAGGGCGTCGGCGAGTCGCCGACCGTGGGCTCCCCCGCGGCCTACGTCAACGCCGTCATGGACGCGCTGTCGCCGTATGGTGTGCGCAACATCGACATGCCGGTCACCTCGGACAAGGTCTGGGCCGCGCTGCGCGCGGCAGGAGTGGACGAATAGGGGAAGACGTTCTCGACCTGCTGAAGGAGTACGAGGCCGCGGGCACGCCATGTGCCCTGGCCACCGTGGTCCGCGTCGAGCCGCCGGCCTCGGCGCGCCCGGGCGACAAGGCGGTGATAACGGCCGACGGGCGGCTGCGGGGGTGGATCGGCGGAAGCTGCTCCGAGCCGGTGGTGCGCCGTGAAGCGCTGCGGGCGCTGTCTGGGGGCGCGCCGCAGCTGATCCACATCGTCGGCGGCAACGAGGTGAAGCAGTCGCGCAAGGGCGGCGAGCTGATGATCGCAACCACATGTCCGAGCGGCGGCTCCCTCGACATCTTCATCGAGCCGCGGGTGCCCAAACCTCTCCTGCTCGTGTTCGGGGACTCACCATCGGCCACGACCCTGGTGAAGCTGGCCGAGCTGACTGGGTTTCGCGCCCGAGCGGTCGCGCAGGCCGGCCTCGGGTCGCTCGAGCTGCCGGCCGGAGGCGCGCATGCGGTCGTGGCCACGATGGGCCACTACGACGAGGACGCCCTGGAGGCGGCCCTGGCCTACCCGGACCTCGAGGTCAGCCTGATCGCAAGCACGCGCCGGGCGGCCGCGGTTCGGGCGGAGCTGGTGCGCCGCGGGCTGGACGCAGGGACCGTGGCCAGGGTGCGCACGCCCGCGGGCAAGGTGCGCGGCGGCACGCAGGAGGAGATCGCGCTGCTGGCCCTGGCGGAGATCGTCGCCGAGCGGCGCCGGCGAGGCCCTGTGGCGGTCGCGGTCGAAACCGCACCGGTCACGTTCGTCACCGACCCGGTGTGCGGCATGACCGTCGACCCGCTCACGTCGCCGCACAAGACTGAGTTCGGCGGTGTGACGTACTGGTTCTGTGCCGGGGGCTGCAGGGCCGCGTTCGAGAGGGAGCCTTCGGCCTACGCTCGGGCGGTGGAGGCGTAGGCCCTTCGCCGGTCGCGCAGGTAGCTCGATCCCGTGAGGATCATGCCGATCCCGACCACCACGATCAGGGAGATGAACAGCGGGTCGCGGGACTCCAGGAACAGGCCCGCGAGCACCAGCACGATCGCCGACCTGACGGCCAGGGTGGTCGTGTAGAGCGCCTCGACACGGTGGCGGATGATCTGGACGATCACCACCCCGAGCGCGAACAAGACCACGCCGAGCAAACGCGGCATCACGTCGCCGTAATGGCCGCTGCTGAGCAGCAGCGTCAGTGCGAGCCCCGGCGTCGCGACCAGGGCCACGCCGGCGCCGACCAGGTAGGCGGCCAGGTAGTAGAGGCTGAGCCGGGTCGTTTGCATGCCGTGTATATACACGGTACGGTTGGATTTGGCAAGCTAGGACTCCGATGAAGCGCTCCCAGGAGGTCAGCCTCGACCGCTATCGACGCGCGGTCGCCGCGTGCGCCGTCATGAACCTGCGCCAGGCGTCGCGGGTAGTCACGGCGTTCTTCGACGACGCGCTTCGCCCGAGCGGCCTCAGAGCGACGCAACTCAACATCCTGATGGCCATCGAAGTAGGGGCGCCGCCAACGATCACCGGGCTGGCGGAAGTCCTGGCGATGGACAGGACGACGATGACTCGAAACCTGGCGCTGCTTCGAGGGCAGGGCCTCATCGCTCGCGACGAAGTCGCGCTCACGACCAAGGGCCGCCGCGCCGCGGCCCGGGCGATGCCCTACTGGGAGGGGGCCCAGGCGCTGGTCGTCGAAGCGTTGGGAGGCGCGCGATGGAGCGCCCTCCTGAGCGAGCTCGCCGCGACCAGAGCGGCCGTCAGGTCCCGCCGGACTCGAGCCCGCCGATCACGCCTCCGCCGCGCAGCCGCTCCAGGTTCTGCATCCGCGCCTCGGCGCGCGGACCCAGCTCGCGCAGCACAGCGGCGATGACCGCCTCCACCACCGCCACCGCCCCGACCAGAGAGTCGAACGGACCGACTGTCTCCGCGCTGCTGATGAGGACCTGGCGGGCGAAGGCAGACGCGGGGGAGAGCCACGGATCGGTGAAGAGGATGACGTCGCATGAGCGTGACGCCGCAATCCGCGCGGCCTCGATCGTGTCCGACTGATACCGCCGGTAGTCGAAGACCACCAGGATGTCCGTCTTGCGCATGTCGATCAGCTGCTGGGCCGGCGCGGTGCGCTCCGCGTCGACCAGGTCGACTCCGGGACGCAGCAGGTGCAGCTGGCCGGCGAGGTAGCGGGCGAGGGGCGCGCTGACCCGCCCGCCGAGGATCATCACCCGCCGCCTGACGTCGGCCAGCAAGGAGACCGCCTCCTTGACGTCTCGCTCCGAGAGGAGGTCGAGCGTGGCCTTCAGGTTGTGGCCCGCGACCTCGAGCGCGTGGTTGACCGCCGAGTCCGGCTTCGGCTCGTCGCGGTAGCGGGCGAGCGGGGAGCTGAGCCGCGACTGGACCTCGTGGCGCAGCTTTTCCTGGAAATCCGGGTAGCCGCGAAATCCGAGCTTGGTGATGAACCGCGTCACCGTCGGCGGGCTGACGCCCGCCCGCTCGGCGAACCTGGCCACGCTTTCCAGCCCGGCGATCGGGTAAGAGGCCAGGAGAACCCTGGCCAGCCGGCGCTCGGCCGGGCTCAGCGAGTCGAGGCGCTGGCGCACGACCTCGCCGACGCGATGGTTCGTCACAGACATTACATTCCGCCTCTGCCGGCCCCGTTCAGGCACGTTCTTGACAGCCGCATGGGACGCGCCCGTAATCTTGTCAGCAAAGCATGCGTCGCGGAGAGCGTCCTCGGATCGGGATTACCACCAGCCCCCGGCGTGGTGGTGACTATTACCTCCCCTATCGGCGTGCCGTGGAGGCTGTCGGCGCTCAGCCCGTAGACTTGCCGCCCGGGACCACCGCGCTTCCCGACCTGGACGGGCTCCTGCTGCCTGGCGGCTGGGATCTCGATCCCGCCCTCTATGGAGCTAAGGCCGACCCGCAGCTGGGGCCGATCGACCCCGAGCTCGACGACACCGAGCTTCGGCTCTTCGGCCAGGCCCGCAACCAGGGCTTGCCTGTGATGGGAATATGCCGCGGCCAGCAGGTCATCAACGTGGCGATGGGCGGGTCGCTCGTCCAGCACCTGGACGGCCACGAGGTCCGCAAGTTCGGGAGGAGCCATCTCGCGCACACCATCGCGGTCGAGCCTGGCTCCGAGCTCGGCCGCGCGGCCGGAGAATCGAGCCTGCGTGTGAACAGTCTCCACCACCAGGCGATCGACAAGCTGGCGCCCGGACTGGTCGAGACAGCGCGTGGCGAGGACGGCACCGTCGAGGCGGTCGAGACTACGGACGGATTGATCGTGGCCGTGCAGTGCCACCCAGAGGAGCTCACCGCCGACCTCCCGTGGGCGCGCAAGCTGTTCGAGCGGTTCGTCGAACGCGCACGGGGCCGAAAGCTCGCCTGAGCTCCGCTAGACCGAGGCCTCGTAGCGCGATCTTTCCCAGTTGGTCACCGACGCCTGGAAGGCCTTGAGCTCCCACCGCCGCGACGTGGCGTAGTAATCGCTGAACTTCTCGCCAAGACCCTCGCGCAGGACGCCATCGCTCTCGAAAGCCCGGAGTGCCGCCTCGAGCGACGCCGGCAGCGCCGGCAGGTCGGTGCGGGAGTACGCGTCCCCCACGACCGGCGGCGGAGGCGTCGCGCCTCGCCGCAGTCCGTCGGCGGCCCCGAGTGCGACAGCGGCCAGCGCGAGGTACGGATTCGCGTCGGCGCCGGGGCGCCTGCATTCCAGGCGGCACAGCTCCGGCCGTGCCGACGTGATCGCACGCACCGCGCATGACCGGTTCTCCACGCCCCAGCTGACGTTGGTGGGAGCGAACCAGCCCGGCACGAGCCGCTTGTAGGAGTTGATCGTCGGGTTGAGCAGCAACGACGCCGCCGGAAGATGCTCCAGCACGCCGGCGATCGCCGCGTGCATGGTCGCATCTTCCGCGAACGCGTTCGAGCCGTCCCGCCACGCGGAGATGTGGACGTGACCGCTCGATCCCTCTTCGCCTGGTGCGCTCTTCGCAAGAAAGCTCGCCTGCATCCCCATCGAGCGCGCAAGTTCTTTGACCGCGAACTTTGTGTACGCGGCGTCGTCGGCCGCCTGAAGCGCCGGTCTTGCCGCAAGGTTGAGCTCGACCAGGCCGGGGGCGGCCTCGGTGTGCACGGCGGTGAGCTCGACGCCGAGATCTTCGAGGGCCGGGCGCAGCGCGCTGATGAAGGGATCGATCGCGGCGACCTCGCCTGCGCTGTAGCTGATGCCGCTAGTGACGAGCTGGTGCTGCGCGTCACGCAGCCGCACCTCGTACTCCAGGGCGGCCATCGCGTCGTAGCCGACCTCCGTTAGCTGTGCCAGGCAGCCTCGCAGGACTTCGCGCGCCGCCAGTTCGCAGCGGGTGCCGTCGGGCCAGCTCGGGGTGCTGATGCAGATCCGCCAGCCTGGTCGCCAGCGCAGGTCGTGGAGGGTGGAGACGTCGGGGTGGACCACCAGGTCGGCGGCGCCGGAGCGAATCCCGAATGTCTCGTAGTCCGCGATCGGCGCGTCGACCGGGTCGAGCGCCAGCAGAAGGTCCGTCATGACGGTTCCGTGCCTGACCGCCGCCTCGAACGCATCGGGCCGCAGCGCCTTGCCGCGCAGCGATCCATTGACGTCCGGGATCACGACGAGCACGAACTCGACGTGCTCGCTCGGTCGATACCCCATCGTGCTTGGCGTAGCTTCGACCACGATCACGCCGCCACCTCGCGGAGCGTCGTCGCCAGCCGCTCGACCATCGATTCGAGCTCCTGATCGGTGCTCGTGAACGCGGGAGCGAACACGACCTCGTCGCCGGCGTAGCCATCGAGATTCGAGTGCGTCGTGGTGATGAGCAGGTCGTGGTCGAGCGCGACTGCTTCGATGCGCTCGTTGAGGTGCCGCTCATCGGGCGCATCGACGATTTCGACGCCGAGGAGAAACCCGCGGCCGCGCACCTCGGCGACGAGCGGATTGCCCCGCAGCGCGGTCCTCAGCTGCTCGAGCAGGCGCGGCCCGCGCTCGCGCACCCGCTCCACGAGCATGCGCCGCACCAGCACGTCCAGCACGGCCACGCCGGTGGCGCACGAGATCGGGGCGCCGTCCCAGGTGTGGCCGAGATCGAAGAATCGCGAGCCCTGATCGACTGCGTCGTAAACGCTCTGTTTGCACAGCGTCGCGCTGATGGGGGCGTACCCGGCCCCAAGGCCCTTGCCCACGGTCACGATGTCGGGCTCGATCGGCAGCTGGTGGTAGGCGAACCACGATCCCGTACGGCCGATCCCGGTCACGACCTCGTCGAAGCAGATGAGGAAACCGTGCTTCTCGCGCCGTTCCGCAAGGCCGACCCAGAACTCCTGGGAAGGTGAGTACGCGGGCAGCGCCGCACCGCTGATCGGCTCGCAGAAGAACGCAGCCACCGTGTCCGGCCCTGCCTCCTCCAGCCGGGTATCGAGCTCGCGCAGCGCGCTATCGCCTCTTCCGATGTGGAGATGTGGCGAGAGATACGGAGTGAACGGCTCCTGCAGGGTGCGCCGCCTTCCGGTCAGGGCGAGCGCGGCCATGGTCGAGCCGTGGTAGGACTGCGCGGGGGAGATGACGCGCCACCGGTCCGGCTCGCCCCGGTCCACGTGATAGGCGCGCACCAGCCGAAGCGCGGTTTCGTTGGCCTCCGACCCGCTCGAGGTGAAGCGTACCCGCGCCATCTCCGGCGCGGCGCGCTCGATGAGCTCAGTCGCGAGTCGCTCCTGGGGTTCGTTGGTGAAGTGGTCCATGTAGAAGTACGCGATCTTCTCTGCCTGCTCGGCGCCGGCGGCGATGATCTCCCGCGCCCCGTGGCCGAGCGATGAGACCATCGCGCCACCCGAGCACGCGTCCAGGATCTTCCTCCCGTCGGCCGTGTACAGCCAGACGCCCTCTCCTCGCTCGACGTTCGGATACATGAGGTCGAGGTATCTCGGGAACGTGCTCGTCTGCTCGGCTGCGATCATGCCCGAAGCGTGGCCACCCTGTCCCGAAATCGATCCAGGAGACGCCACGTGGACCGGCGGGCGTCGGCCGCGCGGTGCCGCGTTTCCCGGAGCAGACCACCAGGGTCCACGCCCTCGGCCTCCAGCTCGTGCGGGTACACGCGCACCCACTCGTCCATGATCTCGGGCGTCACCTCCGGGTGAAACTGCAGGCCGAGGCTCCGCCCGGAGACAAACGCCTGTGGTCCAACGTCGGTTTCGGCCTTGATCGTCGCCCCCGGTGGCGCCGTGAATGTGTCGAAGTGCCACTGGAACCACGGTCCACTGCTCACAAGGTCGGGATCCCTGGTCTGCACCGGCAGCCAGCCGATCTCTGACTGCTCTGAGCGGTACAGCTTCGCGCCGAGGACGCGAGCCAGCAACTGCCCACCGAAGCAAAGCCCGAGGATGGGGACGTCAGTCTGCAGCGCGCGCTCGAACAGCCTCGCCTCGCGCGGGACAAACGGAATCGCATCGTCGAACGCGGCGAACTCCGAGCCCAGCGACACGATGAGGTCGTAGTCACGAGGGTCGGGCACCGTGTCGTCTTCATCGATGCGCAGGGTCCGAACGTCCGCCGACTGCTCGTGCAGCCAGGCCGTCATCAGGCCTGGCGGCGTCGCTGCCTCGTGCTGCAGGATCAGCGTTCGCGGTTTCCAGGCCCCGGTCATGTCAGCTCTCCGTCGATCGATTTCGCGACCGCGCGAATCGTCGCCGCAAATCGCGCGACCATCTCACTCAGGTCGTCGTCGGGCGTCGTGAACGGCGGCGCGAAGAGCGTCTGGTCGCCTGCGTAACCGTCTCGCGTCGGCATGGTCGAGTAAACGATGAGCCCCTTCTCCATAGCCGTCAGGTCGACGCGGCGCGCAACGCCCAGCTCTGGGGGAAGGAACGACCTGCCGTCGAGTGGGTCGGCGTACTCCACTCCCAGGAGGAATCCATGGCCGCGGACCTCGCGCACGAGCGGAAGGCCGGCGAGGGCGGTGGCAAGCTCGTCACGCAGCTCGAGTCCTCTGGCGCGGACTCGCTCGATCAGACGCTCACTTCGGAGCACGTCGAGCACCTTCAGCCCGACAGCGCACGACAGCGGTGCTCCATCCCAGGTGTGCCCGACGGTGAACCTGCGCGAACCATTTGCGAACGCCTGGTACACATGGTCCGCGCAGAGGACCGCTCCGATCGCGGCGTAGCCGGCGCCGAGGCCTTTGGCGGTCGCGATGATGTCGGGGACGAGTGGCAGCTTCTCGGCCGCGAACCACTCACCGGTGCGCCCGACCCCGGTGACAACCTCGTCGTAGCAGATCAGGAACCCGTGCCGGTCGCGACGCTCCGCGAGGCCACGCCAGAAGCGGGCCGGTGGCGTGTAGGCGGGGAGGGCCGCGGCGGTAATCGGTTCGCAGAAGTAGGCGGAGACGCTCTCTGGGCCGACCTCCTCGATCACCGCATCCAGCGCAGCGAGCGCGGCCTCGCCGGTCGGGTCGAAACGCCACGTGCTCGGTGGGATGTGGCGATAGGAGGGCAGGTATGGGCCGAAAGGCGCCTGGAGCCCCGGCCGGCCCGTCAACCCCAGGGTCGCCATCGTCGGTCCGTGGTAAGCCTGGGCCGGCGAGATGACCTGCCAGCGCCGGCTATCCCCGCGCTCGACGTGATAGCTACGCGCCATCTGCACCGCCATCTCGTTCGATTCGGCGCCGCCCGTCGTGAAGCGGACGCGGGTCATCCCGGGAGCCGTCTCGACCAGTTCCGCGGCCAGCTGCTCCCGCGCGGGGTTGGTTAGGCGGTCGTTGTGCACGTACGAGAGCGTGGCCGCCTGCGCAGCGGCCGCGGCGATCACATCGCGCCGCCCGTGACCGAGCGTGGCGGCCATCGAGCCGCCGCTCATCGCGTCGAGATAACGCTTGCCGGTCGAATCCTCGACCCAGGCCCCCTCGCCGCGCACAACGACCGGGTAGCGGCGCGCAAGCTCGAGAGGAAATACTCGCGTGGCGTCGCCGGCGATCGTCGCCGGTTCAGGCATCGAACACCGGCTTGAGCGCGTAGTACACCTCGCGGTAGCGGCGATAGGCGTCTCCGTAGACGGCGCTCTGTTCGGGGTCTGGCACGTGCTCTTCGGGTGCGTAAGCGACAAAGGCGCGGACGGCGGCGGCTACGTCCGGGAAGAGCCCCGATCCGACCCCGGCGAGGATTGCCGCGCCCGTCGCGGTCGTCTCGACGTTCTGCGGCACGCGAACTGGAAGCCCGGTCACGTCTGCCTTGATCTGCCGCCACAGCGCGCCCTTGGCTCCGCCGCCGACAATGGTGAGCCGTCGCACGTCGAGTCCGGCGCCCTTCATGGCCTCGAGGATGTCGCGCAGCGCGAAGGCGCTGCCCTCGAGCAGCGCTCGCGTGAGGTGCGCCCTGGTGTGGGCCAGGGTCAGGCCGTAGAAGACGCCGCGCGCGGCCCCGTTCCATTCCGGAGCCATGGCGCCCTGCATGCACGGCAGGAACAGAAGTCCCTCGGCCCCGGGGGGAACTTCAGAGGCGGGAGATGTGATGCCGTCGTACTCGGCCGCGGCAGAGAAGAACTGGTCGCGCCACCAGCGCAGGTTTCCACCAGACACGAAGCCAGGGTTCTCGAGCAGCCAGTTGTCGGGGTCGCCATGCGGATGGCATTCGACCAGCATCCCGCGGTCCTCTCGCGCAGCCGAGGAGACGGCGCACACCGGCTCAGCCGTCCCGACCACGTCGCACACCTCACCCGGAGCAAACACGCCGGCACCCAGCGTTGCCGCCATCTCATCTCCACATCCGAGCACCACGCACGTGTCCTGGGCGAGTCCTGTGGCAGACGCGAAGTCCCGAGTCACCGACCCGACGCCGAGGGTGCCCGGACCGAGCTCGGGAAGCATTCGCGCATCCAGGTCTGCCGCTTCGAGGGTCGCGCCAGACCAATCGCGCGTGCGCGGGTCGAGGAGGGCCAGCGAGGAAGCGTTCGAGTAGTCGACCTTGAAAACCCCGGCCACGTGCTGCAAGACGTAAGAGCCCGGCGGCATGAGTCGCGAGGCTTCGGCGAAGATGTCGGGCTCCTCGGTTCTTACCCAGAGGGCTTTGAAGAGCGCGTGCGACGAGTCCAGGTTGGTCCCGACGCGGTGATAGAACTCTTCGCGCGCCACGCGCTCAGCGAGCCAGGCCGCTTGAGCCTCCGCGCGCCGATCCATCCAGATCAGCGCATTACGAAGAGGCAGGCCCTGCGCATCGCACACGACCATGCCGTCCAGCTGGGAGCCGAAGGAGATGGCTTTCACGGCCTGAGGGCCTTCAGGTACCAGCTCCAGGACGCGCCGGATGGTCGCGTGCAGGGCATCGATCCAATCGCGCGGATCCTGCTCCGCCCATCCCGGGTGGGGGTACAGAACGTCGTATCCCTGGTACGCCGACCCGATGAGCTTGCCAGCGGTCGAGTAGAGGGCGGTGTTGGTGCCCTGGCTGCCGATGTCGCAGCCTATGACGTACGAGTCGGTCATCGCGTGGCTACGGCGACCACACCCTTCAGCTCGTCCAGCGCCCTGCGCGCGGTCCAGCGCTCGCGGATCACCCTCGATAGGGCGCGCGTAACCGCCTCGGGCGAGGGGTGCATGAAGATGTTGCGGCCCACCGAGCAGCCGACCGCGCCGGCCGACATCGCCGCCTCCATCCGGCTGAGCAGCTCCTCGTCCGTCAGGCGCGATCCGCCCGCGAGCACGACTGGGATCCCATTGGCGGCCTCGACCAGCCTGGCGAACGACGCGGCGTCGCCCGGCCAGTTGGTCTTGATGACATCGGCACCGAGCTCGCCACACAGGCGCACGTTGCGGCGCAGGTACTCGAACCCATACCGATTCTTGAGCTCGTCGACAGACGCATAAGTGGTTGGAAACTCCGCCTCGGCAATGAAGGGGATGCCGAGGGTCTCGCACTCCTTGCCGACGGTTGCGAGCGCCCGGATCATCCCCGGCTCGCTCTCGCCACCCAGGGCCGTGAAGAGAACCACAGCGTCGGCGCCCACGCGGGCCGCCTCCTCGACCTCCGCGATCAGGACCACCTCGGGCTCACCGCGCTCGGGGTTCGCCGACGCCGAGAGGAGCAGGGCGAGTGAGGTGGTCGGCGCGAACGCCGGCTCCGCCAGCCGGATCATCCCCTTCGACATCATGATCACGTTGGCGCCGCCGGCCACGGCCTCCGCTGTTCGCGTGGCGATGTCCGCAAGCGGCTCCAGGAACTGCGGCGAGGTCATTCCGTGGTCGAGCGCACAGATCACAGACACGCCGGCCTGGTCGATGACGCGCTTCATGCGCATGGACTTGCCGACTCCTCTGATCACGACAACCTCCTCCCTGGGCCGCGCCGCAGCACGGTGAACTCGAAGGCGTCGGCCAGGTGGTACTCATAGGAAGAGAGCACCGGCACGCCGTCCTCGGAATAGTCGACCTGCCAGATCGCCAGCAAGAGCTCGCCGCGCTGAATCTTCAGCCGGCGCGCAACCGTGACGTCGGCCCTGACCGGACGGAAGCTTGCCACTCCGTGGTGGATCGCGATCCCGAGGTCGCGCTCCAACACGTCATAGATAGAGCGCTTCAGCATCTCGTCCGCGAGGTGCGGCTGCTTGGCCACCGACCGACCGGGCAGGATGTCCCTCGAAACCACCACCGGCTTGCCGTCGGCCGTGCGCACGCGCTCCACGACCAGCACGTCGGAACCCGGCTCGAGCTCCAGGCGGGCGGCCTCGCTCACCGTCGCGGGCTCTATCGAGTGACGCGCCTGCTCGATCCCGGCCCTCATGCCGGCCGCTCGGATGGCGTCTGTGACGCCGAAGTTGAGGTCCAGGCTGTTGGCAACACGCCGGTTGGCGGCGACGAACGTGCCGGCGCCCCACATCCTTCGCACCAGGCCCTCGCTCTCCAGGGACCGGAGCGCCTCACGCAGGGTCGCACGCGAGACTCCCAGTTCCGTGGCCAGGGTGGGCTCGGAGGGAAGTCGGGACCCAGCCGGCAGCTCGCCGCTGTCGATCCGCTGCGTGAGCTCGTCCCGCACTCTGACGGCGCGCGGCCGCGAGCGCTCCTCGAGCTGGCCGGTAGGCATGTGCCCATCTAGTATCTTGTCCGACAACTGCGCGGTCAAGGCCACCTGTCATCTGATGCCGCAAACCCTGGCCACTTGACTTCAAAAACGGCCTCCAATAGCATTCGCCCACACAATCCGGAGGTCAGACAACTTGATCACGGGACCGCATGTAGCGGCACCCGTGGAGGGGGTAATTGACTTGTCTGAGGATCGGCGCAGGGTTGGGTCGGTTGCTTACGAGGAGGTCGGGCCTGCCTACTTCGCCAAGCGGCTTTTGAAGCGGCACGCAGCCTTCTGGTCGCTCTGGTCACTGGGGGTTGCGGCCGTCATCTCCGGCGATTTCTACGGCTGGAACCTGGGTCTGAGCGTGGGTGGCTTCGGGGGTCTTCTGATCGCGACCATCTTCATCGCGGCGATGTACTACGGCCTCTGTTTCAGCATCGCCGAGATGTCGCCAGCCCTGCCACACACGGGCGGCGCTTACTCGTTCGCGCGCTCCGCGATGGGCCCGTGGGGCGGCTTCATCACCGGGCTTGCCGAAAACATGGAGTACGTAATCACGCCGGCAGTCGTGGTGGGCGCGATGGGCTTCTTGATGCAGGCGATCGTGCAGTCGCTGTTCAATCTCCAGGGCACGCCCTGGTGGAACCACCCGGTTTTCTGGTTCATTGTCTTCTACATCATCTTCATCGCGATCAACATCTGGGGAATCGTGGCCACCATGCGCTTCACGGTCGCGATCAACTTCCTTGCCTTGGGCATTCTCGCTGTCTTCTTTGCCTCCGTACTCCTCTCCGGGAAGTTCAATCCAACGCTGCTGTTCAACATCAAGCCCGATGCGGGGCAGACGTGGTTCCTTCCATACGGGATCGCAGGCATCTTTCCGGCTCTCCCCTTCGCGATCTGGTTCTACCTCGCGATTGAAGAGTTGCCGCTGGCGGCCGAAGAGTCCCACGATCCCAAACGCGACATACCGCGGGCGACCATCTGGGGCATCACGACGCTGGTGATAACGGGTGCTCTGACGTTCCTTCTCAACCCAGCCGTTGACGGCGGCGCGGCGAGCATCGGGCTCTCAGCGACGCCGCTATTCGATGGCTTCAAAGGCGTCTACGGCGCAGGCACAGCCGCCTCGCTGCTGGCTCTGATCGGTCTCGTCGGACTGATCGCCAGCTTCTTCACGATCATCTACGCCTATGGGCGGAACACGTACGCGCTGTCCCGAGCAGGCTACTTTCCAAAGTGGCTGTCTGTCACCCATCCCACCCTTAAGACTCCCCACGTCGCACTGATCGCCGGCGGTGTGGTCGGTTGCGCGATGGCGATCCTTGTCTACTATCTCGGATTCGCGTCGGGTTTCCTGGCCGGTCAGATAGTCGGTGCGCTTCTGTACATGGCTGTGTTCGGGGCAGTCATCTCCTACTTCATGCAGTGTCTGTCGCTGATCCTCCTCCGCCGCCGGCTGCCGAACATCGAGCGGCCGTACCGCAGCCCGGTCGGCCAGTGGGGCGCAGGAATTGCAGGGGTGATAGCTCTCGTCTCGCTGATCGCGCTTTACTCGAACACAAGCTACCGGCCGGCCGTGGTCGGCACACTCATCTACTTCTTGCTCGGGGTTCTCTACTTCGCGATCGTCGGTCGGCACCGGTTGGTCCTGACGCCAGAGGAGGAGTTCGCTCTCACGCGCGGCGAGCACGGCCATCCCGAGACAGAGGGCTACGGCAAGACGCACGTGACCGACATCCCGGCCGAAGGCCAAGCCGCGCCGGCGAAGCCCGCGGGGGCGCCGACCGGCACAAGCGTCTAGCCTCTCGTCTATGTTCGAGCTGGTGGGCGTGCGGGAGCGCTCACCAGCCTTTCTTTTTTTCATCGAGGTGCCGAGATGTTGACCGAGGACAAGGTGGCCCAACCCGAACGTAAACCTTCCCTGCGCAAAGACCAGCTGGCAGCGGAGGTCGAAAAGGGCCTGGTCGACACCGTCGTGGTCGCCTTCACGGACATGCAGGGCCGCCTCATGGGCAAGCGCCTCGATGCCGAATATTTCATGGAGACCGCGGGTCACGGCGAGTCGGTCGAGGGTTGCAACTACCTTCTCGCGCTCGACATGGAGATGGACCCGGTCCCCGGTTACCAGATCGCAAACTGGGAGAGCGGATACGGCGATTTCGACCTGCTGCCGGACTTCGCCACCCTGCGGCGCATCCCCTGGCTCGACGCCACCGCGCTCATCCTCTGCGACGTCGCGTGGCATGACGGCAAGCCGGTGCGCCCATCGCCCCGCCAGGTGCTGCGTGCCCAGGTGGAGCGCGCTCGCGCGTCGGGATACGAGCCGATGTTCGGCTCGGAGCTCGAGTTTTTCCTGATCAAGGAAACGTTCGCCGAGGCGCACGCCAAGCATTACACGGACCTGACGCCGTCAGTGCCCTACATCCTCGACTACCACATCCTCGCGACCACCTATGACGAGCCCTTCCTGCGGGCGGTGCGCAAGGGCATGAAGGGGGCGGGCATTCCGGTCGAGAGCTCCAAGGGCGAGGCCTGGCCCGGACAGCAGGAGATCAACTTTCGGTTTGCCGATGCTCTGACAATGGCCGACAACCACGTCATCTACAAAAACGGGATCAAGGAGATGGCACACCAGGCCGGATGCTCAGTGACCTTCATGGCCAAACCCGACCATCGCTGGATCGGCAGCTCGTGCCATGTCCATTCAAGCCTATGGGCGGATGGCCGCAACGCCTTCGACGGCGAGACCGACGTGTTCAAGCACTACCTTGCCGGCCACATCGCCCACACCGGCGAGCTGGCGATCTTCCTGGCCCCGAACGTCAACTCTTACAAGCGGTACGCTGCCGCATCGTGGGCGCCGACGACCCTGGCGTGGGGCTACGACAACCGCACGTGCGGCTTTCGCATCGTGGGGCACGGCCAGCATCTGCGCACCGAGTCCCGCATCCCGGGCGCGGACGCCAACCCGTACCTGGCATTTGCGGCATTCATCGCCGCGGGTCTGGACGGCATCGAGAAGAAGCTGAGTCTCGGACCGGCGTTTGAAGGCAACGCCTACGAGTCCAACGTGCAGCGGTTTCCGCACGCTCTGCGGGACGCAATCACGGCCCTTGAAAACAGTAAGATGGCGCGCCCTGCGTTCGGCGACGACGTGATCGATCACTACCTGAACTTCGCGCGAACCGAGCAGGAGCTCTTCGACAAGGTTGTCACCAACTACGAGCGCGAACGACTCTTCGAGCGTGGGTAGACTCGACGGCAAGGTAGCCGTCATCACCGGCGCAGCTGGGGGCATAGGCCGGGAGGCGGCGCTCCTCTTCTCGTCGGAAGGCGCCCGAGTTTGCGTCGCCGACGTAGGCCGCGAGGCGGGCGAGAAGACTGCTTCCGAATGTCGCGACGCGTTCTACTTCGCCGCCGACGTGAGCGACGCGACGAGCGTGCAGGCGATGTTCGAGGCGACCGAGAAGCGCTACGGGCAGATCAACGTGATCTACAACAACGCCGGCATCATGCCGGCGGACGACGACTCGATCCTGATCACCGAACCTGATGCGTGGGACCGCGTGCAGGCGGTCAACGCCAGGGGTGTGTTTTTGTGCTGCAAGTACGGCATCCCGCACCTGCTGAAGGCAGGCGGCGGGTCGGTGATCAATGTCGCGTCCTTTGTTGCGATCCTTGGCGCGGCGACGTCGCAGATCGCGTACACGGCTTCCAAGGGCGCCGTGCTCTCGATGAGCCGCGAGCTCGCCGTCCAGTTCGCACGGCAGGGCGTGCGCGTCAACGCACTGTGCCCAGGCCCCGTCGAGACCCCGCTCCTGATGCGGATCTTCAACGAGGATCCGGGGGCCTACCAACGCAGGCGCGTGCACCTTCCGATGGGCCGGCTGGCGAAGGCCCGGGAGATCGCAAACGCCGCCTTGTTCCTTGCGAGCGACGATTCGAGCTACGTCAACGGCGCGACGTTCCTCGTCGACGGCGGCCTGACCGCGGCGTACGTGACGCCGGAGTAGATTCATCGACATCGCGCGGCTCTCGGCCGAGCTGCAGGCGGCGCCGGACAAAGACGTGCTCAAGCCAATCGGTCTGCGCGCGGTCGCGGCGGGCCGCGACGCGCTAGACCAGCTGCCACGGCTCGTCACGACGCGCGGTTCGGTGGCGGTCCTGACCGACATGGTGCCAAAGCGGCGCGGTCGGTCTGAGCTCCTGGATGAGGTCGAGCGCCGCCTGGCGGGGCTGGAGACGGCGCGAGTTGTCCTCGGCGGCCGCGAAGGTAGAGTCCACGCAGACGAGGTCACGCTCGCGGCGGCGGTGGAGCAATGCGTGAGGGCGTCCTGCCTGGTGACGGTCGGCTCGGGGACCGTGGCTGACATCGGCAAGGCGGTCTCGGCCAGACTCGGCGGCCTGCGCCATGTGGTGGTTCAGACAGCGACCAGCGTCAACGGGTTTGCCGACGACCAATCGGTGCTCCTGGTCAACGGTGTCAAGCGCACGACCCCGACACGCTGGCCCGACGCGCTGATCGCCGATGCCGACGTCCTGGTGTGCGCGCCGCCGCCGCTGAATCTCGCGGGCGTGGGCGATTTGCTGGCGATGTTCACCGCGCCGGCCGACTGGCGCCTTGCGCACCTGCTGGGGATGGCGGACTCGTATTCGCCGACAGCCGTCTCGCTCGCGAGGCGACACGGCCCGCGGGTCCTTGCCCTGGCGCCGCGGCTCGCAGCCGGTGACCCTGATGCAGCGACCGAGATCGCGAACGTTCTCACGCTCAGCGGCATCTCGATGGGCGTCGCAGGGACGACCGCGCCGGCATCAGGGATGGAGCACACGGTCAGCCACATGATCGAGATGGCCATGAACCGCACCGGACGGGATTCCGCTTACCACGGAGCTCAGGTCGGGGTCAGCACGATCGTCGCCGCGGTGCTGTGGTCGCGGGTGCGCGAGCGGGTGCTCGGCCGGGCGCGACCACACCTGAGGTTTCCCGCGGAGGACGAGATGGCCGGGACGGTTCGGGAGGCGTTCTCCTCCATCGACCCCTCTGGGGAGATGGGCGAGGAGTGCTGGCGCCTCTTTGCCAAAAAGCTGCGTCGCTGGAACGCCGCTCGTGCGAGCCTCGAGGAGCAGGACTGGCGGGCGGTCGACATTGCCATCGCCGACGTCGTCGCCGACCCGGCCGAGCTGGCGGCGTCGCTGAGCTCTGCCGGCGCCCCAACGCGCTTCTCTCAGCTGGATCCACCCGTCGCGGCTGACCTCGTGCGGTGGGCGCTGGCAGGTTGCCACCTCATGCGCGACCGATTCACGGTCGCGGATCTCGCGTTCTTTGCCGGTGAGTGGGGTGCGCGGGACGTGGATGCGGCCCTCGACGGCGCCGCGTCGATCGGTGGTGGGATGTGAGCCGCATGGAACGCTCGTTTTCCGGTTACGCCTTCGACCTCGACGGCACCATCTACCTGGGCGATTCGCTGCTTCCGCACGCCGCCGACACGATCCGCCGGATTCGGGCCGCCGGCGCCCGCGTCGTCTTCATGACCAACAAACCACTGGAAACAGCCGCCGGCTATGCGGCGACTCTGAGCGCTCTGGGCATCGATGCCGTTGCCGATGACGTCGTGACCGCGCTCGATTCGCTCCTCCTGTACCTCGATGAGCGACACGGACGCGCAACTATCCTGCCGATCGCGGAGCCGCTCGTGGCTGCGACACTTTCGCAGCGCGGCTTTGCCATAACGGCTGATCCGGCAGCCGCGGAGCTGGTGATCGCCTCGTTCGACCGCACCTTCGATTACGCAAAGCTGACCGCCGCGTACCGGGCGCTCCGGCTTCACGGAGCCGCGTTGATCGGGACAAACCCAGATCCCTATTGCCCGACGCCGGACGGCGGCCTTCCCGACTGCGCGGCGATGCTCGCCGCGATCGAGGCATGCAGCGGCGTGAAGGCCGAGGCCGTGCTCGGCAAGCCAAGCTCCTACATGGCCAGGGCGGTGCTCAGTCGGCTCGACGTGCCCCCCGAGGAGGCGGCGATGGTCGGCGATCGGCTCGCAACCGACGTCGCGATGGCGCGGAGCATCGGGCTTACGGGGATCCTCGTCCTGACCGGGGCGACGACGCGCGACGACGTCGATCGCTCCTCCGTCAAGCCTGACTTCGTGCTCCATGGGTTGGACGAGCTGCTGCCAGGGGCGTAGCCATGCCAGGGGATACGGGCTGTTAAGAGCATTGTCCCTCGAACATTCGTTTGCGACCATGTCGGCATGGTCGAGCAAGAGCTGACCGGCGAGGAGATCGCCGATCATCTGATCCGGCTGCGGGAGTCGATCGACGAGCTGGAAGTTCAGTTCGCACACCTGGCCATCGAGTTCGACCAGACCAAGTGGTGGGACTACGAAGGCTTCAACACCGCCGCCGACTGGATCCGTTTCAACTGCCACATGAACTCTCCCTCGGTCTGGAATGCGTTCGCGGTCGGAGCTAATGAGCGCGAGATGCCCGCCACTCTGGACGCGATGCGGTCGGGCGAGATCGGCTATGCGCACGTCGCGACCATGGCACGCACCGCCGCTGAGGTTGGCGGCGCCTTCGACGAAGACGTCCTGCTTCCTCTGGCGAAGGCGCACTCCCCGGGAAAGTTCTTCCACAAGTGCATCCACTACCGGCACTCGGTCGATGCGGCCGGATACGCCCGCGACCAGGAGAAGCTCGGTGAGGAGCGCGGGCTGCGCCTGAACACCGCTCAGGACGGCTGCCTGCTCATCAGCGGGCTTCTCGACCCGGTGGGCGGCGCGGCGGTGAGGACAGCGCTCGAGCCGCTGGCCCAGCCGGGGGGCGAGCATGACGATCGCAACCGCGAGCAGCGATACGCCGACGCACTTGTCGAGCTCGCCACCGCGGGCAAGCCGGCCGAGCTGCAGGTCACGGCGACCATCGAGACGCTCAAGGGGATGGCCGGCGCCGCGGCGGCCGAGATGGACTTTTCCCTGCCGATCTCATCGACGACAGTGCGGCGCGTGGCCTGCGACTGCAACGTGACGCGCGTCCTGCTCAGTGAGGAGTCGACTGTGATTGACGTCGGCCGCTCGAAACGGCTCGTCGACGGAGCGCTGCGCAAAGCGCTCGCGATTCGAGACAAACACTGCCAGTGGCCGGGGTGCGAGCGCCCGGCGTCCTGGTGCGACGGGCATCACCTCGTGCACTGGGCGGACGGAGGCGAGACGGACCTCGACAACTGCCTACTGCTGTGCAAGCGCCATCACCGCATGGTCCACGAGGGTGGATGGAAGCTCGTGAAGGTCAACGGCCGCATCGTCCCGATCGCGCCGACCGTCACGTTCGGACTTCCGCGCGGCCCCGACACGTAACTGCGCTGTGTATCCATCGACGTGCGCAAAGCAGTGCTCCTTGGTCTGGTGTTTCTGTCCGCGTGCGGAGGCGTGTCGCCGTCGTCAGCGACATCGCCTTCGGCGCCGGCCGTGACCACGACTGCGACAGTCGCGGTCGCGAACAACCCCAAACTCGGCAAGATCCTGGTCGATGGCAGCGGCAAGACGTTGTACCTGTTCGAGAAGGACACGACCACCTCCTCTACGTGCTACGACGCGTGCGCGACGTACTGGCCGCCGCTCCTCACCAAGGACGCGCCGATAGCGGGGGCCGGCGTGAACGCTTCCCTCCTCGGGACGACCAGGCGCGGCGACGGCAGGCTCGAGGTCACGTACGCCGGCCACCCGCTGTACTACGTCATCACCGATCACAATCCCGGGGATGCGTCAGGACAGAGCGTCAACAACTTCGGCGCCCTCTGGTTCGTCGTCGGACCGGACGGCAAGAAGATCGGGGCCTGACCCTAAGAGAGGCATCCTCCGCGATGCGCTGGGCATCGCGGTCGCGAGCGGCGCATACGCGATCTCGTTCGGGGCGATATCCACGACCGCGGGCCTCACCCTTCCCCAGACGTGCGCGCTGTCGATCCTCATGTTCACGGGCGCGTCGCAGTTCGCCCTTGTCGGCGTCGTTGGCGCGGGTGGGAGCGTGTGGGCAGGCGCCCTGGCCGCCGCACTGCTGGGTTCTCGCAACGCGCTGTACGGCATCCGCCTGTCGTCGCTGCTCAACGTCCGCGGCTGGCGTCGATTTGCGACCTCGCAGTTCGTCATCGATGAAACGACCGCGATGGCGATCGCCCGCGACGAGACCTCGCTCAGCCGCTACGCCTTCTGGGCTACGGGCATCGCGCTGTTCCTCTTCTGGAACACCGGCACCCTGATCGGCGCCCTCGCGACGCACGCCCTCTCGAACCCGAAGGTGCTCGGCCTGGACGCCGCCCCACCGGCCGCATTCCTGGCCCTGCTCGCACCGCGGCTCCGGGCGAGGGAGCCGCTGGCGATCGCGTTCGCCGCGGCGGTGGTCGCGATCGCCGTGCTGCCGTTCGTCCCCGCGGGCGTGCCCCTCTTGATTGTCGCGGTGCTGGTCACGTTGTTCGGGGTGCTGCGGAAGTGATGTGGGCCGGCGTTCTGGTCGCGTCACTGTCCTGCTACGCGCTGAAGCTTGCGGGGCTGTCCCTGCCGCAGCGCTGGCTGCAGGACCCGCGCCTCCAGCGCACCGTGCCGCTCATCCCCGTCGCGCTGCTTGCGTCTCTCGTGGCGACGCAGACATTCTCGACGGGTCGGCATCTGGTCCTCGACGTCCGGGCGGCGGCGCTGGTCGTGGCCGTCGTTGCCGTCGTCCTCCGGGCGCCGTTCCTGGTCGTCGTCGCGGTGGCCGCCGCGACCGCCGCGCTCCTACGCGCCCTCCAGCTTTAGCGTCACCACCTGGAAGGGCCGGAAGTCCAGCTCCAGCGACGTCTCGGCCCGCTCGCGCTCGAGCAGGTCACAGAGCACGGCCCTGGAGTGGGGCAGGGTCGTCGTGATCATCGCCCGGCACGGCCGGCCCCACGCCTCATACAGCCTCACGATCACCGCGTCCGAATCCTCGGCGCGCTTGATCGCCTCGACCCTGACCTGTGGCGTATCCACCGACACCAGCGACCGTGGCGTGCCCAGCACGCTGTTGAGATCCTCCGCCGCCTCGATCACGCCCGCCTCCCGAAAGTCGCCGAGGTGCGGCATGAGAGCGTAGGTGAAACGATGACGGCCCTGGTCGGCGTTGGGGTCCGGGTGTGTCGGCGCACGGAGTAATGACATCCGCATCACCGAGTCGTGGATGTCATACCCGTGCTTGGAGTCGCTGAGGAGCGCGACCCCATACGACCCGTCACCGAGGTCTGCCCACCGCTGGGCGCACACCTCGAACATCGCCCGTGCGCGGCTGTCGTCGAAATGCGCCGGCCGCGTGACGTGTCCGAACTGGACCTCGTAAGTCGCCTCGCGAGCGCTGACGGCCACCGGAAAGGCGACCTTCAGGATCTTGTGCCTCTCGTGCCAGTCGACCTCGGTGTCGAATCGGATGACCCTACCCGCGAGGGAGATGCGCTGCCTGGCGAGCGCGCCGGCGGGGACGAACCAGTCGCGGTGCTCGACGTCGAGGTCCCACGCGTCCCAGCGGCGCGGATTGTCGTCGTGCAGCTCGAGCACGTTTCCCGGCCCGCTGAGAACTTCCCGACCGGCCTCCTTGTCCCAGATGGAGGTCACCACGCCCTCCCCGCCCAGCTCGACGCGGAGGTGCTCGTTCTCCAGAGGTCCGTCCAGCGCGGCCGGCAGTCTGGGGCCCACGGACACGCCGATCTTTTCGGCCGCCTTCCGGGCGATCGCCTCCGCGCCCATCACGACCCCTTCGAGTTCGCGCTCGGCCTCCTCGTAGACCCAGTCGATGCTCGAGCCGGGGAGGATGTCGTGGAACTGGTTCAAGAGCAGCGTCTTCCACAGCCGGTCTAGCTCGGCACGCGGATAGCTGCCCGCCGCCACCGACCACATCTCCGCCTCCCGCAGCGCCGTCTGCGCCCGGCGGTTCCACCACTTGGTTCGCGCCTGGGTCGTGTAGGTGCCGCGGTGGAGCTCGAAGTAGAGCTCGCCCCGCACCGTCGCCAGTTCGTTGGCCTCGGCCGAGGCGCGGTCGAAGAACTCGGTGGCGTGGCCCATCGGCACGGCCAGCGTGTGGGCCGCCTCGATCATCTCCTCGGTCGGCCCGCCACCCCCGTCGCCGTACCCGAACAGGTAGAGCGAGTGGCGTGACCGCTCCGCGTCTTTGAAGTTCCGCACGCTCGCCTCAACCTCCGAGCGCCTGAAGTCGCCGTTGTAGGTGTCAGCCGGCGGGAAGTGCGTGAAGACGCGAGTGCCGTCGATCCCCTCCCACCAGAACGTGTTGTGCTCCGGCTTGTTGGTGTCGTTCCACGACAGCTTCTGGGTCAGAAAGTAGTCGCAGCCCGACTCCTTGATCAGCTGCGGCAGATTGCCGGGATAGCCGAAGACGTCAGGCAACCAGAGGATGTGGGTCTCAATCCCGAACTCGTCCATGAAGAACCTCTTGCCGTGCAGGAGCTGGCGGACAAGCGCCTCGCCCGAGGGCAGGTTGCAGTCCGCCTCGACCCACATCGCGCCGACGGGCTCCCACTGCCCGCTCGCGACCTTCTCTTTGATGCGGGCGTAGAGGTCCGGATACGACTCCTTGATCCACGCGTACTGCGCCGGCTGCGAGCAGGCGAAGACGTAGTCCGGGTCCTCGTCCATCAGCTCGACCTGCGTCGACCAGCTGCGAGCGCACTTGCGCCGCGCCTCGCGGAGAGGCCACTCCCACGCGGTGTCGATGTGGGCGTGACCGACGGCCGTGACGAGGTGCGATCCGGTGTCCAGGCGACCGCCCGAGATCGCCCCGGGTTGCCAGAGCGCAAGCTCCGCCTGGCGCAGGACAAATGCCGGCTCGGTCGAGTGGCGAAGCGCGATCATCGACGGAGCGGGCTCGTCGCCCTGTTCGGTGGCGCGCGGGTTGGCCGCGGCCTCGAGGTAGAAGTCGACATCGGGACCCTCGACGGGAAGTTGGCGGTGGTTGGGGTCGACCCCCCGCCACGGCCGCCCGTCCTTCCAGGCCAGCGCCTCGCATGTGAACCCTGTCGGGCCCGCGAAGCCGAGGTCGAACCGCGCCACCACGCTCCGCCCTGCCCACTCCTCCGGTACCCGTCCACGGATGTGGAACCACGTGGTGCTCCAGGGCGGCCCCCATCGCTCGCCGACCTGAAAAGGCCTGAACTCGCAGCGGACCGCGTCGGCGTACGGGATCGGCTCGCCGCGCACCTCGTACGCGGACAGCTCCAGGTTCAAGCGGGCCTTAGTGTGTGGCAATGCGAATCGAAGCGGTCCGCGAGGCCACACCGGAGCTGCACGCGGCGCTGGCTCGGCTGCTCCCCCAGCTGAACCCAAACCTCCCGGTCCCGGACATGACGCGCCTCCAGCGCCTGGTCACGGACCCCGACGTCACCCTGCTCGTCGCGAGGGACGGCGAGGATATCGTCGGCACGACCACGGTCATCGTGTACACGACGCCGTTCTGGATCAAAGCTCGGCTTGACGAGGTCGTGGTCGACTCCTCGGCGCGAGGCAATGGCCTGGGGGAGGCCCTGGTGAAGGCAGCCCTGGACGTCGGCCGCGAGAAAGGCGCACAGGTCGCCGAGCTCCAGTCAGGTCGGGGTTCGAACCGCGACGCGGCGCACCGGCTCTACGATCGGCTTGGTTTCAAGATCCGCGACTCCGACGTCATGCGGATCGTGCTCTAGTCAGAGAGCGCCCTGCGCGCGCCCCGCGAGGTCAGGGCCTCCAGCCGGTCGACCATCGACGCGAGGGTCGCGAAGGCCGCCTCCACCGGCTCCGAAGACGTCATGTCCACGCCCGCCATCCTCAAGCCTTCCAGCGGATACATCGAACCGCCGCTCCTCAAGAAGGCAAGGTACGACTCCACCGCCTTGCGGTCACCGGCCGCGACGCGCTGCACGAGGTGGTCCGCGGCCGCGATCCCGGTCGCGTACTGGTAGACGTAGAAGTTCGCGTACAGGTGGGTGTGGAACTGCGCCCACGTCGAGCCGACGCGGTCGCGGTCACGCTCGTTCACGTCCACCTCGTCGCCATACACCTCCAGCAGCAGGTCGGCCATCAGGCTGTTAAGCGCCTCGGCGGTCAGGGCCTCCCCGCGCTCGACCCGCTCGTGCACCTCGAGCTCGAACCGCGCCAGCGACGGCATGATGAAGAAGTAGCGGTAGAAGTTGGACATCGCCTCCTCGATCACCGCGACCTGGAAGGCGGGGTCGGTCCTGGTCGCCAGCAGGTGGCGGCGCACCAGCGCCTGGTGCATGTTCGAAGCGACCTCGGCCTGGAACAGCCCGTAGTTCGAGTAGACGAACGGCTGGGTGCCGCGCGTGTGGTACGAGTGCATCGAGTGCCCCAGCTCGTGTGCCAGGGTGCTCATCGAGTAGATGTCGTCGTTGTAGCTCATGAAGATGAAGGGGGGCGTGTCCATCCCGCCGGTCGAGAAAGCGCCCATGCGCTTGCCCTTGTTCGGATAGATGTCGACCCAGCGGTCCTCGAGCGCTCCCTTGCGCATGATCCGCACGTACTCCTCGCCGAGCGGCGCCACGCCCTCGGCGATCCAATCCACCGCGTCCTCATAGGGCACCTTCAGCACGTTCGGGCTCAGCTGGGCGCGCAGGTCGTACGGCTTCAGCACCTCCAGCCCCAGCGCCTCGCGCCGGATGCGCCAGTACCGGTGCCACGTGCCGACGTTGTCGCGGAACGTGCGCACGACGTTGTGGAAGACGTCGATCGGGATGTGGCCGGGCTCCAGCGCCGCATGCAGCGACGACTGGTAGCCGCGGGCGCGCGCGAAGAACAAGTCGCGCTTGACGCCGCCGGCCAGGCTCGCCGCCATCGTGTGTCGCATCGCGAGGTGCTGGTCGGCGTAGCTCTCGAAAGCCGTGCGCCGGACCTCGCGGTCGGGGTTGGTGAGCAGGTTGGCGACGGTGCCCTGCGCCACCTCGTGCAGCTCGCTGTCGGCGCCGACGGCGGGAGCGAACTTCAGGTCGGTGTTGGCGAGCACGCCGTGCACCGAGAGCGCTGTCGCGAGAGGGTCCGAAGCCTGGGAGAGCAGCTCCTCCACCTCCGAGCTGCGGATGTGCTTCTGCAACTTCTCCAGGCGGTCGAAGTAGTGGCCGAGATGCGATAGCCGAGGCGAGGTCGTCACCCACTCGCGCAGCTTCGGGATGCCGATCGCCAGCATCTCGGGGATGGCGAACGACGCGGCCGCGCTCAGCTGCGCCGCGACTGTCCGGGCGCGGTCGGTGCGCGCCGACGCGAGCTGGTCGCCGACGTCGACCGAGTAGGACATCGACGTGTAGACGGCGACCCTGGCCATGAGCCGGTGGGCGCGCTCGTTGGCGTCGAACCAGTCGGCAAGCGCATCTGGGCCGTCGCCCAGGTGACCCTTGAACTCCGACAGGTCGGGGAGGCTGGCGACGATGCCCTCGATCGCCTTGTCCCATCCCGATTCGTCGGGAAACACGCTCTCGGCGTTCCAGGTGAACCGTCTGTCGACCTCGGAGCGCGCCGGGAGCGAGTTGGGCACTGCCGATTAGTAGCATGGTCACGATGCCGCGCGCCAGGGCCAACGGGATGGAGCTCGAGTACGACAGCTTCGGCGCCCCAACAGGTGCGCCGCTCCTCCTGATCAATGGCCTCGGCCCCCAGATGATCGGCTGGGACGACGATTTCTGCCGCCTGCTCGTCGACCGCGGATTCCGCGTCATCCGCTTCGACAACCGCGACGTCGGCCTGTCGACCCGGCCGGAAGAGCCGCACACGCTCGACGACATGGCCGGCGACACGGCCGGCCTGCTGGACGCTCTCGGCATTCGCGCCGCGCACGTCGTCGGCGCCTCCATGGGCGGGTTCATCGCCCAGCTGGTTGCCCTCAACCATCCCGAGCGGGTGCTGTCACTGACCTCGATCATGTCCGGGTCCAACGGCCCAGACCAGGTCGCGCCGACCGATGAAGCTCGCGCGCTCCTGGTCGAACCGGCCGCCGAGACGCGCGAAGGGCGGATCGAGCGGGCGCGAATCGCGGCGGCGATCGACCGGGGCTACAACCCCGCGGGCTTCATCCGCCAGCTCCAGGCGATCACCGCCGCGACCGGGCGCCTGGAGCGCCTGCGGTCGCTGCGAGTCCCAACGCTCGTCATCCACGGCGACGCCGATATCCTCGTGCCGGTCGAGAACGGGCGTAGAGTCGCGGCCGCGATCCCGGGCGCGCGCCTGGTCGAGATCCAGGGCATGGGCCACGACGTGCCACCGCGCGTGTGGACGCAGGTCGCCGACGAGATCGCCACCCTCGCCCGGCAAGCCGCCAGCGCGTGCTGAACGGCCTCAACCCGCTCATCGCGTTTCTCGCCGGACTCGCCTCATTCGTGTCCCCGTGCGTGCTCCCGCTGGTTCCCGCATACCTCGCTTACCTCGGCGGCCGGAGGGCGGGAACCGATTCGATCGCGGTCGCGGGCGCCGCGTTCGTCGCGGGCCTGTCCTTGATCTTCATCCTGTTCTTCTACGTGTTCTCGCTCGCGGTCCAGCCCATCCGTGCCTACGTCCCGATCGTTGCGGGGATCTTCGTCATCGTCATGGCGCTGCATGTCGCGGGTCTGATCCGGATCCCGTTTATGTCGATCGAGTACCGCGTGATGAAGACCGCGCCGCAGGGCGGCGGCGCCGCCGGAGGATTCCTGCTGGGGATGGGCTTCGCGAGCGGATGGACCCCGTGCATCGGCGTCACGCTCGGCGCAGTGCTCAGTTCCGCGGTGACGGCGGGCACCACGCCGCAGGGCTTGAGCCTGATGATCGCGTACTGCTTCGGCCTCGGCGTGCCGTTCCTCGCCCTGGCGTTCGGCCTGGAGAACGCGCGTCCTCTGGTCGCCTACGTCAACGCCCACAGGCGGGCGATCGACCTGGCGTCGGCCGCAGTGCTGGTCGTGATGGGGGTGCTCCTGCTGACGAACCGGCTGACGTGGCTGTCGGCGGGGCTGGTGCAGCTCATCCCGTCGTGGCCGTCACCCAGCCTCTGAGACCCCGCTGATGAGTCAGCCGGCGCGGTCATAGGCGATAGTCCGGACTGACCACCGTTTTGCAACGGTGGAAGGCCGTTAGTCCGGACTAACGCTCCAGGCCATCAGCCGTAGGCGCGCCGCGCGAAGACCATCGGCGCCACCCCCTCGTGCTGCTCGCCCGCGGTGACGAGCCCGACCAGGACCCAGTGGTCGCCCGCCTCGATCGTGTCGCGCAGGGCGCAGACGGCGTAAGCCGCCGTGTCGCCGCTCAGGATCGGGCCGCCGACCTTGCTCTCCGGACGGTCCCACCCGAGGCCGTCGAACTTGTCGCTCAGCTTGGTGGCCATCCTGCGCGCGAGCCGCTCCCGGCCTGCGGCGAGGATGTTGGCGGTGAAGCCTCCCGTATGTTGGACGGCGGGGAGGGTGTTCGAGGTCTTGTCGATGCAGACGAGCGCGAGCGGAGGATCCAGCGAGACGGCGCAGAAAGCGCTGACGGTGAGGCCGCGCGGGCGGCCGTCCTCGCCGAATGCGGTCAGAACGACGACGCCGCTGGGAAAGCTGGACATGACTTCGCGAAAACGCTGCGGGTCGATCACGTGAGCCGCAGCTCGCGATCCACGGCGGTCATGACCGCCCCTGGCTCGGCCCATTGCTGCTTGAGGACGGTGGCCGCGGTGCAGTCCTCGACCTGGACGATGCCGGCGAGGATGTGAGCGGTGCGGACGGTCGCCGCGCCTCGGAGGGCGCTCTCGCGGAAGGCAAGCTCGATCGCGCGCTTTACCGCATCGGTCGGGAGCAGCTCGCGTTGAATCTGGGCCCTCTTGAGCCGGTCGATGTCCGCCCGCAGCCGCATCTCGTCGATGTGGAGGGCGTGCAAGGCGCGGAAGGCGGAGCCAGCGCCAACCCGCAGGAGACCCAGGAGGAGGTGCTCCGTCCCGATGAACCCGGTTCCACTGTCCTCGGCCTCCTGCTGGGCGCAGACGAGCGCCCGTTTGGAGTCCTTGGTGAACTTCTCGAAGGGGTAGTAGTCCGGCACGGCAAGTAGTTTGCTGGCCTGCCACGCCAACCCGTGTTAAGAACACTTGTTTGTAGCGCTGGAAGCGTCTAACGTGTCTGAGGTGGGGCACGTTCTCGACTCTCTCGACTCTCTCGATCTGTTCTCCGCGCCGGCGCGCGAGTGGTTTCGCGCGACCTTCGCCGAGCCGACGGCCGTCCAGGAGCGGGGCTGGCGCGAGGTCGCCGCCGGCCGCCACGTCCTGATGGCCGCGCCCACCGGAAGCGGCAAGACCCTGGCCGCGTTCCTGTGGTGCCTCGACCGCCTCACTACGGAACCGATGCCGCCCGAGGCTGAACGCTGTCGCGTCCTTTATGTGTCGCCACTCAAGGCGCTCGCCCACGACGTCGACCGCAACCTGCGCTCGCCGCTTGTCGGCCTGCGCCGGCAGATCGAGGCGCAGGGCCATCAGCCACCTGACATCCAGGTCGCGATCCGCACCGGGGACACTCCGGCGGATGTGCGGCGCTCAATGGAGCGCCATCCGCCCGACATCCTGATCACGACGCCCGAGTCGCTGTTCCTCATCCTGACCAGCGCTGCCCGCAAGATCCTCGCGCCGGTCCGCTGGCTGATCGTCGACGAGATCCACTCGGTCGCCTCGACCAAGCGCGGCAGCCATCTCGCGCTGAGCCTCGAGCGGCTGTGCGAGATCACCAAGGTCGAGCCGCAGCGCATCGGGCTCTCCGCGACGCAGCGCCCCCTGGAGGAGGTGGGTCGCTTCCTCGGCGGGACCGACCGCGAGGTCGCCATCGTCGACGCCGGCCGGCTGAAGACGATGGAAATCTCGGTCCAGGTCCCGGTCGAGGACATGACGCGCCTCAACGACCAGGACGAGGACGGCGCCAAGGGCCAGAACAGCATCTGGCCGGCTATCTATCCGCGGCTCCTCGAACTCATCCGCGCGCACCGCTCGACGATCGTCTTCGTCAATTCGCGCCGGCTCGCAGAGCGCATCGCTGCGCGCATCAACGAGCTAGCCGAAGAGGACCTGGTGCGCGCGCATCACGGTTCGATCGCGCGCGAGCAGCGCCTGCTGATCGAGGACCAGCTCAAGGCGGGACAGCTGCGCGGGCTGGTCGCAACCTCGACCCTCGAGCTGGGCATCGACATGGGTGCGGTCGACCTCGTCCTCCAGATCGAGGCCCCGCCCAGCGTAGCCGCGGGCATTCAGCGCGTCGGCCGCGCCGGCCACTCGGTCGGCGAGATCTCACGAGGAGTGTTCATCCCGAAGTTTCGCGGTGACCTGCTCGAGTCCGCCGCGGTGGTCGAGGGCATGCTCGAAGGCCGCATCGAGTCCACCGTCGTACCGCGCAAGCCGCTCGACGTGCTCGCGCAGCACATCGTCGCGATGTGCGCCCTGGACGAGTGGGAGGTCGAGGCGCTCGGCCGCGTCGTCCGCCGGGCTTACCCGTACAGCGACCTGGGTCCGCGCGCCTTCGAATCGGTGCTGGACATGCTGAGCGGGCGCTATCCGTCCGACCAGTTCGTCGAGCTGCGGCCGCGGATCGTCTGGGACCGGGTGACCGGCAAGGTGCGTGGGCGCGCGGGGGCGCAGCGGCTTGCCGTCACCAACCCCGGCACGATCCCCGACCGCGGCCTCTACAGCGTCAACCTCGCCGAGGATGGACGACGGGTCGGTGAGCTCGACGAAGAGATGGTCTACGAGACGCGCGTCGGCGAGACCTTCGTCCTCGGCGCGTCGACGTGGCGGATCGTCGACATCACGCCTTCGCAGGTGCTGGTCACGCCGGCTCCCGGCGAGCCGGGCAAGATCGCGTTCTGGAAGGCCGACGCCCCGAGCCGGCCGGTCGAGCTTGGAGCGGCGCTCGGCAAGATGGTGCGCGAGCTACGCGGCATGACCCCGGACGCCGCGGCCCGGCGTCTGCGCGAGCGGGCCGGGTTCGACGACCTGGCGATCAAGAACCTGCTCATGTACCTGGAAGACCAGGCGGCGGCCACAGGCTCGGTGCCCGACGACCGCACCATCGTCGTCGAGCGATTCCGCGATGAGGTCGGCGACTGGCGCGTGTGCCTGCACACGCCGTTCGGCGGCCGCGTGCACGCTCCGCTGGCGATGGCGCTCGAGGCGCGCCTGCACGAGACGCTCGGGGTCGACGCCCGGGCGCTGTGGACCGACGACGGGATCGCGATGCACCTGCCGGAGGTTGAGTCGCCGCCGACGCTCGACCAGCTCATCCTCGACCCCGAAGATGTGAACGGGCTCGTCTCCGCGCAGCTGCCCGCGTCGGCGCTGTTCGCTGCGCGATTCCGCGAGAACGCGGCGCGGTCACTGCTCCTTCCCAGGCGCAGGCCCGGACAGCGGACGCCGCTGTGGCAGCAGCGCATGCGCAGCGCGAACCTCCTCCAGGTCGCCGGCCAGTACTCGGACTTTCCGATCCTCGCCGAGACGTGGCGCGAGGTGATGAGCGACCACTTCGACATGCCCGCGCTCACGTCGCTGCTGCGGTCCATCCGCTCGCGCGAGATCCGCGTGGTCTCGGTCGACACCGAGCGGGCTTCGCCGTTCGCGTCGTCCCTCCTGTTCTCTTACGTCGCCGAGTACATGTACGAAGGCGACCAACCGCTTGCGGAGCGGCGCGCCCAGGCGCTGACGCTCGACAGCGACCTGCTGGCTGAGCTTCTTGGGTCTGAGGATCTTCGCGAGCTGCTCGACCCGGAGGCGATCGCCGCGGTCGAGCTGGAGCTGCAGGGGTTGCTGCCGGAACGATTTCCTCGCGACGTCGACGAGGCGCACGACCTGCTCGCCCGGCTGGGCGACCTGTCAGCGAACGAGGCATTGGCTCGCGGCGTGAGCGCCGATTGGCTCGACACGCTGGTCAAGGAGCGCCGCGCGGTCGCGACCCGCATCGCGAGCCAGGAGCGCTGGATCGCCGCCGAGGACGCCGGCCGCTATCGCGAGGCGCTGGGCGCGAGCCTGCCGGTAGGACTTCCGGACGTATTCCTCGAGCCTGGGCCGGCCCCGCTCGAGTCGCTGCTCCGGCGGTACGCCCGCACCCACGTCCCGTTCGTCACCGCCGACGCCGCGAAACGTTGGGGCCTTCCGGCCCAGGCCGTGGACGGGGTCCTCTCGCACCTCGCGGCGAGGGGCGACATCGTGGCGGGTGAGTTTCGCAAGGCGGCGGAAGGGCGAGAGTACTGCCACCCCGACGTGCTGCAGACGCTCCGCCGGCGGTCGCTGGCGGCTCTGCGCCGTGAGGTCGAGTCGGTCCCGCAGGATGCGCTCGCGCGGTTCCTTCCCGCCTGGCACGGCATAGGCGTACGCGCGGGCGGGCCGGACCGCCTGCTCGAGGTCGTCTTCCAGCTCCAGGGCCTGGCGCTGCCTGCGTCGGTGATCGAGCGCGACGTCATCGCGAGCCGGGTCAGCAACTACAACCCGCGGCTGCTGGACGAGCTCGTGTCGATGGGCGAGGTGGTGTGGGTGGGCCGCGGCTCGCTGGGGGCCACCGACGGTCGCGTCGCCATCTATCTGCGCGGAGACGCGCCGCGCCTGGTCAGCCCTCCCGCCGACCTCCCCGACTCGGAGCTGCACCAGCGTCTGCGCGCCCACCTGAAGTCGCGCGGCGCGAGCTTCTTCCGCGACCTCTACAACGCATGCGGCGGCGGCGACGAAGAGGTGATGCTCGATGCGCTTTGGGACCTGGTGTGGGCGGGCGAGGTGACCAACGACACCTTCGCGCCGCTGCGCCTGCTCGGTCCGGTGGCGCGCCGGCCGGCGCGCAAGCCGCGCATGCCGCGACTCATCCAGCCGCGCGCGACCGGGCGGTGGTCACTCGTCGCTGACCTCGTCGGCGGCGGAGCTAACCCGACCGAGCGCCTGCACTCGGAGGCCGGTGTTCTGCTCCAGCGCCACGGCGTGCTCACGCGTGAGGCCGTGGTGGGTGAAAGCTGGCCGGGCGGCTTCGCGAGCCTGTATCCGGTGCTGCGAGCGATGGAGGAGTCAGGCCGGATCCGCCGCGGCTACTTCGTCGAGGGGCTGGGCGGCTCGCAGTTCGCGCTGCCGGGCGCGGTCGACCGACTGCGGTCGCTGCGCGACGGCCGCGCCGGGCGCGCGCAGGGCGCACTTCCGAGCTCAGGTGGAGTGGTGGCACTCGCCGCGACGGACCCGGCCAACGCGTACGGGACGATCCTCGCCTGGCCGGAATCGGACGGGCGGATGAGCCGGGCCGCCGGCGCCTACTGCGTTCTGGACGAGGGCAGGCTGGTGCTGTACCTGGAGCGCGGTGGCCGCTCGCTGCTGACCAACGGCGAGGTGCAGCTTGCCCATCTGCAAGCGCTGATCGCGCTCGCGACCGGCGCGGGAAAGGTCGAGCTGCAGAAGGTGGACGGCGTGCCGGTGATGGAATCGCCGTTCAAGAACGCGCTGCGGGAGGCGGGATTCTCAGCGACGCACCGCAGCCTGGTCGCGTACGGTGCTAGAACGTAGAGAAACAGGAGGTAATCACATGCTGAAGATCAAGCGCATCGGCACGGCGATCCCGGCCCAGGACGTCAAGAGGGCCCGCGACTTCTACGAGCAGAAGGTGGGACTCAAGCCGTCCCAGGAGACGCCCGACGGCGGCGCGATGTACATGGTCGGCGACACGGGCTTCTTCATCTTTGCGAGCTCGGGCAAGGCGTCAGGCACGCACACCCAGATGGCATTCGACGTGGACGACGTCGAGGAGACCGCACGCGAGCTGAAGAGCAGAGGCGTCAAGCTCGAGGAGTACGACATGCCTGACTTCAAGACCCGCGACGGAATCATGGATCTGCCCGACGGCGACAAGGGCGCGTGGTTCAAGGACACGGAGGGCAACCTGATCGCGCTCGGGACGCTGGTCCCGGCCGCCAAGCCCGGCTAGCAGCCGCGCCGCAAGTACGATTACTGCCTCGTCGGGGAGTGGCGTAGCCCGGAAGCGCACCTGGCTGGGGGCCAGGGGGTCGCGGGTTCAAATCCCGCCTCCCCGACCAAGACCTGCTGAGCTCGGTTTCGGCACCTAGGACGACCCCTTTGCGCCGGCAGGCCGAGAAAGCGGTGTGCGCCTGCGGGCGGTGGTGGCAAGCCGGGCCAGCTTCGCGTGGGTGTGGTTGTGCTCCGCCAGGTGATCGGCGCCGGCGGTGCACGGATGGCAGAACTCGACCTGAATGGTCGTGTGTCCAATATTGAACCGCTCGCAGAGTCTCGACTCCAGCTGCCGCATCACGTGCTCGGAGTCAGCCAGAGACTGGTCCTCTACGACGACATGAGCGCTGAGGGCAAGGTGCTCAGACGAGATCGACCAGACATGGAGATCGTGAAGGGCCGTCACACCCTTGACGCCGCTGATTTCGGCGCGAATTGCGGACAGGTCCATGCCACGCGGCGTTCCCTCGAGCAGGATGTTCACAGTCTCGCGGACGATCTTCAAGGCGTTCCAGCCGATCAGAGCAGCGATCAGGATCGAAACGATCGGGTCGGCGTAAAGCCATCCCGTAAGGAGGATGACGATGCCTGCCAGAATCACGCCGACCGAAGCCATCAGGTCTCCGACCGCGTGCAGGACGGCCGCCCGGATGTTCAGGTTCGAGCCTTGCTTGCGGAAGCTGAGCGCAACGTATGAGTTGATGCCCACCCCGACCAGTGCCGCGAGGATCACCACGCCGCCCTGGACCGGTTCGGGCTGAACGAAGCGCTGAGCGGCTTCCCAAGCGATCACGAAGACCAGCACGATCAGAGTCGCCCCATTGGCCATCGCCGCGAGGATTCCGGCGCGGTGGTAGCCATAGCTCCTCACATCGTCGGCTGGCCGCTCCGTCTGCTTGACCGCAAACCAGGCCAGCCCGAGCGCGAAGATGTCGGTCGTGACGTGGCCTGCGTCGGAAAACAAGGCCAACGAATGCGACCAGACCGCCCCCACGAGCTCAACGATCAGGATCAAGAGGGTCAACAGGAGGGCCTGGCGCAAGCGGCCGCTGACGATCGCTTCGAGGTGTTCGCTGATAGGAGCCTGCCTGTTCAGCGTCGCTCCATCGGACATGGGCTGCATGCTACAGAGCGGCTTTCCGGTATTCGCTTCAATAGCTGGGTTAGGTTGAAGGTGTGAGCGTGCAGGTTCGTCCGACCCGGTCCCTCCTCCAGCAGGCGCGTCTGGCCCAGTCGATGACGGTCGCCTGGATGGTCATCGAGGGTGTGGTAGCCATCGGATCGGGCATCGCCGCACACTCGGTGGCGCTTACCGCATTCGGCGTGGACAGCGGCGTCGAGCTGTTCTCTTCGGTGGTGGTCCTGCGCCGCCTTCTCCAGCGATCGGAGAGCGAGGAGCGCGGCTCTATGACCGGCGGGGAGCGCAGCGCGACCAGGCTCGTCGGCTTCGCGCTGTACGGCCTGATCGCCTACATCGTGCTTGCGGCAGGCGTGGCCCTCGTGTTCCGCCTCGAGCCGGCAGCCTCGCCCATCGGAATCGGGCTCACGATCGCCTCGCTCCTGATCATGGCCGCTCTCTGGCGCTGGCGGCTGGTGCTCGCCGATCGTCTGGGGAGTCCCGCCTTGCGCGGCGATGCGGCTTGCTCACTGGTCTGCCTCTACATGGCCGGCGTCGCGCTGGCCGGCCTTCTCCTGAACCAACTCTTCGGGCTCTGGTGGGCCGACCCCGTAGCGGGCCTCGCGCTGGTTTGGTGGATTCGAGGTGAGGCTAGAGAAGCGCTCGGTTCGGCCACACCCGCCGTTCCAGCAGACTCTCGAAATCGGTCGGACCGCGACGGTAAGCACGGTATGCGGTGACCAGCGGTAGATAGCCCGCCTCAGTCAGCTGCGCGTAGGAGACGGCGCCGCGATTCCGCCGTTCGTGCCGGCCCGTCACCGCGAACCGCAGCTGCTCCTGCACCACGCCGTCGAGCCGGCGCAGCGTGACGTCCGAATCGATCAGCGGGAAAAACCACGTCGACCACGTGAACCGCGAAACGTCGACGCCCACGCCGTAGAGCTTCCGGTTGAGCCGCCGGACCACGTAGCGCGCGGCGTTCGGCCGGCCGCGCGCACGCCGAGCCAGCCGCCGCGCGCGGTGGCGCATCTTGTCCACAGTGGTCGAAGCAAGGTCGATCCGGCCCCGCTCGTGGCGCAAGCCGAGAAACTCCCACGCCGCGCCCGCGGCGCTCACTCGCGTCTTCCGCCGGTTGATCTCCAGGCCGAGCTCACCCAACCGCCCCTCCAGGGCCCGGCGATGCGAAGCGATCTCCGAGGGCGAGCCGAAGACGATCAGGTCGTCGGCGTAGCGCTGGTACACGACCCCCGCGGCCGCGAACATGTCGTCCAGCGGGCGCAGATAGAGATTGGCGAGAAGCGGCGCGAGCGGCGCGCCCGCGAGCACGCCCTTGCGCGGATCGGCAACGACGTGGCCCTCGACCACCACCGTCGGTTCGAGCAGCATCTCGCGCAGCAGCTTCAGCAGGGAACCGTCGTCCGCCAGCTCGCGCGGGAGCGATTGCAGCAGCCGCTCCGGGGAGATGCTCGCGAAGTACTCACGCACGTCCAGATGAAAGCAGGACATCGAATCGAGTCCGGCGATCGAACGCAGCGCCGCGTACGCGGTGCGCACTCCACGCCCACGCTGGAACGAATGACACAGCGGGGAGTGGAGATGCGAAAAAGGCTGAAGCGCGACGTTCAGCCCCTTCATGAACAGCTCCTCGAGTGGCGGAAAGATGTAGATCGTCTTCTTGCGGCCGCCCGAACGGTTGATCAGGTAGCGGCTCGGCGGGCTCAACGCGAAGGCGCCGGCGCGATACGCGGCGCCTGCATCCGCCATCGCCCCCGACGCGACCAGCTCGCGGTACGCGCACAGCTTGCGCGGCCGGGATGCGGCGCGCACGGCGAACCGCTCCACCAGCGCCTCCCAGAAGCCCGGCTTATCGACCGCGGCCGCCGTGAAGGAAGGGGTCATGAGCAAGGGAGAGGCCGCTTAAACGGCCGTTGTAAACGGCGTAACGCAGGCGTACCGCACGCGCCCACCCTCACAGGCCTCCGCTGCATGTGGCTGGTCCGCATCGAGGGTGCCCCTCTTACGGGGACAGCTCCCTTGCTCGCGGCCATTATCCACGGGTAGCATCTGCGCGAATCGTGCCGGGGAAACGGGGACCGACCAAGCTCCAGCAGCTGCGCGAGCAGATCGGCCATGGTGGCCAATCTCTAGAAGAGGTCGAGCGCATCGCCAGGTCGATCGGCGCCTGGGAGGACCGGTTCGCCGCCAGGCCGGCGGCGGAGATGCTGATCGAGCAAGGAGCGCCCGGCGCCGACGTGATGAGGAAGGCGATCGACCGCATGCCTTTCACGGGCACTGACCAGCGGGCCGAGATCCTGCGCGAGGCGTGCCGCTCGGCGATGACCAGGGACGGCGTACCTCCCGACGTCGAACGGCTGGCGCGCGCCTTCTATGAGAGGGGTCGGAGTCGGGGGCAACCCCCGCCTGCAGCGGCGCCCGTAACGGTGACCGGCCGTGGCATGGACACTTACGCGCCTATCCAGCCCACCGGCAGTCTCGACATCTTCAGCGCGATCGCGAAAGCGCTGCGGCGGCTGTTCGGCCGCTAGGCGACGGCGCGGCCGAACTGTCGCGCGCCGAACACCACCGCCACGACAGAAAGCACGACAAGGATCACCACTCCCTTGGCCACGCTCACGTCGGTCAGGTTGTCGTTGAAGATGTGCCGCGCCGCGTCGACCGCGTAGAGCAGCGGGTTGACGGCCGCGACGTTCTGCAGCCATTGCGGCGCGATGCTCATGGGCAGCAGCACCCCTGACAGAAGCAAGATGGGCAGCGCCGAAGTGAAGACGATAGGCGCGTAGCTGTCCTCGCTCTTCACCGCCAGCGCGACGGCGTAGCCAATCGACGCCGTCAGCAGGCCGATCAAACCGATCAACAGCAGCACCACGACGATGCCGATCGGGTGGATGCTCAGACCGAACGGCAGCGCGATCAGGATCAGGATCAGCGACTGCAGGACGATCGAGAACATGTCGCGCAGCGCCCGACCGAAGAGCAGCGCGACGCGGCTCACGGGCGTGACACGAAGCCGCTCGATCACGCCCATCCGCAGCTCCGCGATCAGGCTGAAGCCCACGCCCGCAGCGCCGAACATCCCGAGCTGGACGAGCAACCCGGGCACGAAGACGTTGTACGCGCCGCCGGGCGGGAATCCGCGAGTCCTTGCGAGCGGCACGAGCAGCGGCGCAAACAGCACCAGGTAGAGCACCGGCTGCAGCACTCCGAGCGCCACCCACACCGGGTTGCGGATGAAGATGCCGAAGTAGCGGCCGAAGATGAGCCACGTGTCGCGGAGAACTTTCATGCCGCGGCCTCCCGCAGCGACCGCCCGGTCTTGCGCAAGAACACGTCGTCGAGGCTTGGCCGGTGCAGCTCCACCGTCATCAGCTGCAGGCCGGCGCCGTCGAGCAGACGCAGGATGGCCGGCATGGCGACCTCGCCCCGGTCCACGTAGAGATGGACGGAGCCGTCTTCGACGCCCGACTCGCGGACGAAGTCCTGGTCCTTGACCAGGTCGAGCGCGCGCTGAGGATCACCCGCGATGCTGAACGTGACCACGTCGCCCGCGATCGCGCGCTTGAGCTCCTCGGGCGTACCCTCGGCGACGATCTTGCCGTAGTCGATGATCGCTACGCGGTCGCACAGCGCATCCGCCTCGTCGAGGTAGTGGGTCGTCAGAAAGACCGTCGTCCCGCGGTCGTGCATCTTGCGCACCTCTTCCCAAACCCGCGCGCGGCTCTGTGGGTCGAGGCCGGTCGTGGGCTCGTTCAGGAACAGCAGCTCGGGGTCGTGCACCAGACCGAGGCCGATGTCGAGGCGGCGCTTCTGCCCACCGGAGTAGGTCCCGACCTTGCGGTCGGCGGCGCCCTCGAGCTCGAGCATGTCGATCAGTTCCACCGCGCGCTTGTGCGCGGCCTCCGTCGACATCCCGTACAGCCGGCCCTGGAAGACGAGCTCGGTGCGGCCGGTGATCTCGCGGTCGGCGCCTCCCGCCTGGCCGACGTAGCCGATCCGCTCGCGGATCGTGGCCGGCTGCGTGGCCAGGTCGCAGCCCGCGACCCGCGCGGTGCCACCGCTCGGCGCGAGCAGCGTCGCCAGCATGCGCAGCGTCGTGGTCTTGCCCGCGCCGTTCGGACCCAGAAAGCCGAAGATCTCGCCGCGCACGACGTTCAGGTCGACGCCGACGACTGCCTCGACCGTCCGGCTGCGCGACTTGAACACGCGGCGCAGACCGCGTGTTTCGATCACCGCTTCAGGAGGCGCCCCTTCCATCGGAAGAGATTCTGGCGGAAGGGCCTTTCACGCCGCCGGTGAGCATGGTCCAGAACGCCTCCTGCGCCGGGCCGCCCTGCGCGCGACGGCGGACGACGCTGATCGTGCGCACGATCGGTGGCACCGGCAGGCTCTTCAGGATCCCGTGCTTGATGTCCTGGATGACGGCGCGCTTGGGCAAGGCGGACCAGCCAAGGCCCGCGATCGTCGCCGCGCGCACGTACTCCGGGTGCCCGAGCGCCATCGTCTCCATCCGCTCGTAAGAGTCGCCGAGCATCTGGCGCACCGGGCGGTCAGCCGCAAACTCCGGCCCGCGCAGGATATAGCGGTGACGGGCAAGCTCGCTCGGAGTGATGCGCTTCATCTGGGACAGAGGATGGTCGCGGTGCGCAACCAGCACGAGCTCGTCGGGCGAGAGCTCGAATGACACCAGCGCAGGGTCGGGCTCGCCTTCGATCAGGGCGCAGTCGAGCGAGCCGGCGAGGACGCCGCGGTTGAGCTCCAAGGTCCCTGCAACCGCGACCTCGAGCTTCACCGAAGGGTGCTGGCGCGTGAATTCCGCCAGGTGCGGCGGCAGGTAGTAGGTCGCGCAGGTCGGGCTCGCGCCCACGTGCAGGGAACCGGCTTCGAGCTCCCGGATCGCCCTCGCGGCGTCATCCATGACCTGGATCGCCCGCAGCGCGCCGCGGCACGTCTCAGCCAGCGCGTGGCCGGCGTCGGTGAGTCGGACGCGGCGTCCGTCGCGCTCCAACAGCTGCAGCCCGACCGACCGCTCGAAGTTTCGAACCTGCTGGGTGACCGCGCCCTGGGTCAGGAAGAGGTTGGCGGCCGCGCGGGAGATGTGCTCGGTCTCCGCCACCTCGACGAACGAGCGGATCTGCTCAAGGGTGAACCCCGGTCGCGCCATTGAGCGACATATTAGTTCGCCTTATCGAAAACATCACGAGTTTTAGCACAAGGATGCTTAATGAATGCTGAATCCCCGCGTTATACGGTCCAGTTTCCACATACGATGCAGTTCTCCGCGAAAGGAGGTGAATTGGGGTTGGGAAAGATGTCTAAACGTCTTCAGGGCGGACAGGGCATGGTCGAATATGCCCTGATCCTGGTGCTCGTCTCGATCGTCGTCATCGTGATTCTTTTGACCATGGGCAATCAGATCCTGAACGTCTTCTCCAACGTGGTCGCCGCGCTAGGCGCCTGACGCTCGCCCCGGGCTGGGGCATAGTTAGCGCGTGCCCCAGCCCTGGTGGCGGAATGCTGTCTTCTACCAGGTCTACGTCCGCAGCTTCGCCGACTCCGACGACGACGGCATCGGCGACCTGCCCGGGATAACCAGTCACCTCGAGCACATCCGCGATCTCGGCGCGGACGCGATCTGGCTGACCCCTTTCTACCCCTCTCCCCAGAAGGACCACGGCTACGACGTCAGCGACTACTTCGACGTCAACCCGGAGTACGGCACCCTTGAAGACTTCGACCGGCTGCTGGCCCGCGCCCACGAGCTGCACCTGAAGGTGCTGGTCGACATCGTGCCGAACCACACTTCCGACCAACACGCCTGGTTCCGGGACGCGGTCTCGGCGCCGGACAACCCCTTCCGCGAGCGCTATCACTTCGCCGACCCGAAGCCTGGCGGCGCGCCCCCCAACAACTGGACCTCGTCGTTCGACGGGCCGGCGTGGTCGCCGGAGCCCGCCGGCAAGCAGTGGTACCTGCACCTGTTTGCACCGGAGCAGCCGGACCTGAACTGGTGGAACCCGGCCGTGCCCACCGAGTTCGAGCGCATCCTGCAGTTCTGGCTCGACCGAGGCGCCGACGGTTTTCGGATCGACGTCGCCGGCGCGCTCTTCAAGCGCCGAGACCTGGAGGACCGGCCGTTTCTTGTCGACCCGATCTCCGGGCTGAAGAAGTTCGACTCCGACTTCGCGATCGTCGACCAGCCCCAGCTCCACCAGGTGTACCGGCGCTGGCGGCAGATCGCGAACGGTTACGAGCCCGCGAGGGTGCTGGTCGGGGAGATCTTCGATCCCCGGCGCCACGCCAAATACATCGTCCCCGACCAGCTGCACATGGCCTTTGCCCTCATCCACCAGAGTTGGGACGCCAGGCTCTGGCGCCGCTCCATAGAGAACAGCCGCCGCGCGCTGCAGGGACCCGGCGCCGGCCCGACCTGGACTCTCGACAACCACGACGTCGTCCGTACCGTCACCCGCCTTGGCGGCGGCTCACTCGGCCGGGCCCGCGCCCGGGCGGCGCTGCTGCTCCTGCTCGGGCTGCCAGGGCAGGTCTTCCTGTACCAGGGCGAGGAGCTGGGCCTCGAGGAGGCGGACATGCCGGAGAGCGCGCGGCAGGACCCGATCTTCTTCCGCACGCAAGGCCGGCTGAAAGGACGTGACGGCTGTCGCGTGCCTCTGCCGTGGCACCGAGGCCGGCCGAACGCGGGCTTCTCCAACGCGAGCCCATGGCTGCCGATGCCGGCGGGCTGGGACCGTTTCGCCGTCGACGCCCAGTCCGGCATGGGCGACTCGACTCTCGGCCATTTTCGCCGCGCCCTGGCGGCGCGAAGGCGCCTGGCGAACCGCCTTCCCGAGCGGGTCGACTGGCTCCCCGCGCCTGAGGGCGTGCTGGCCTACGCCCGCGGGCCCCTGGTCGTGGCGTGCAACTTCCTCAGCCGGCCTGCCAAGTTGAGCCTAGAGGGAAGGTTCGAGGCGGCGAGCGAACCCCTGGTGGCCGAAAAAGCCGGGATTTTGCACCTCCCGCCGAACTCGGCGGCGTGGCTACTTCGGGTAGCCAGGCCACGTCGGGCCGACGGCCGGCGCGCCTTAACCTGCCCCTAACCAAGGCCCGGTAGGTAGGCGGTACAGTTCGCACGTGGCCGTCGGAGCCCACCCCGAGCCAGAATCCTCGCCCGTCCTCGCCCCGGTCAGTTCCCGCTACATCAACCGCGAGCTTTCCAGGCTCGATTTCGATGAGCGGGTGCTGGCGGTGGCCGAGGATCCAAAGCTGCCCTTGCTCGAGCGGGTCCGGTTCCTCGCCATCTTCAGCCAGAACGTCGACGACTTCTTCCAGGTCCGCGTCGCCGGCCTGAAGGAGCAGGTGCTCGCCGCCGTGGCGGTGGCGTCGCCGGACGGGATGTCACCGGTCGAGCAGCTGAAGGCGATCCGCACCCGCGTCGAAGGCCTGATCCATCGCCAGGTCGGCCTGTACACCCGTGAGGTCGTGCCCGCGCTTGCGCTGGCGGGCATCGCGATCATCCGTGGGGAAGAGGTGAGCAGGCGCGACCTCACGCACCTGCACACGGTTTTCCGGGAGCAGATCTTCCCGGTGCTGACCCCGCTGGCCGTCGATCCGGGTCATCCATTCCCATATATCTCGCACCTTTCGTTGAACCTCGCGGTCCGCGTGCGGGATCCGCAGCGCAGACAGGTCAAGTTCGCGCGCGTCAAGGTGCCGCCGGTGCTGCCCCGCTTCATCCCTCTGGCGGAAGGCGAGCGCTACGTTCCGCTCGAGGACGTGATCGCGCTGCACCTTCCGCTGCTGTTCCCCGGCATGGAGATCGTGGCCCATCACCCGTTCCGGGTCACGCGCGACGGAGACCTCGACGACGTCGACAGCGACGCCGAAGACCTGCTCGCCGCGATCCAGACCGAGCTGCGGCGGCGTCGACGGCACGCTCGCGTTGTGCGCCTCGAGGTCGATCCGGGCATGTCCGCCGAGGTCCTGGACCTACTGACGCGCGAGCTCGAGCTCCAGCCGGCCGACGTCTATCAGCTCGACGGCTTGCTCGACATGGGCAGCCTCTCGGTCCTGACCCACCTCGACCGGCCCGACCTCAAGGAAGAGACGTGGACGCCGACCACGCAGCCGCGTCTGCGCGGCATCGGCGCCGAGGCGCCGGACCTCTTCGCGGTGCTGCGGGGCGGCGACGTCCTCGCGCATCACCCGTACGACTCGTTCGCGACATCCGTCGAGGCCCTGATCGACCAGGCGGCGAGCGACCCCGACGTGCTCGCCATCAAGCAGACGCTGTATCGCACCTCAGGCCCCGCGAGCCCCATCGTCCGCGCGCTCATCCGCGCCGCCGAGCGCGGCAAGCAGGTCGTCGCGCTGGTCGAGATCAAGGCGCGTGGCGACGAGCAGGCGAACATCGGCTGGGCAAGGGCCCTCGAGGAGGCGAACGTGCACGTCGTGTACGGGTTGCTCGGCCTCAAGACGCACGCCAAGGTCACGCTCGTGGTCCGGCGCGAGGGCGGGCACATCCAGCACTACCTGCACGTGGGCACGGGCAACTACAACCCGAACACGGCGCGCGGCTACGAGGACGTGAGCCTGCTGTCCGCGGACTCGGACCTCGGCTCCGACGTCACCGAGCTGTTCAACCTGCTGACCGGGTACAGCCGCCAGAGCCGCTATCGCAAGCTGCTCGTCGCACCGACCAACCTGCGCGCGGGCATCACTCAGCTGATCGTCCGCGAGGCGGTGGTCGGCGGCCGGATCATCATCAAGGTCAACAATCTGATCGACCAGGAGATCATCGACGCGCTCTACGCGGCGTCGCAGTCCGGCGCGCAGATCGACCTGCTCGTGCGCAGCATGTGCTCGCTGCGGCCGGGTGTCCCCGGGCTGTCGGAGCGGATCCGAGTGCGCTCAATCGTGGGCCAGTTCCTCGAGCACTCGCGCGTCTTCATGTTCGGCAACGGCGGGCGGCCCGAGTACTACCTCGGTTCGTCCGACCTGATGCCGCGCAATCTCGACCGCCGTGTCGAGGCCGTCGTCCCGGTGACCGATCCCAGGCTGCGCCACCGGCTGCAGGAGATCCTCGACATCTCCCTAGCCGACGACGTCCTCGCATGGGAGCTGGGTCCGGACGGCTCGTGGCGCCGCGTCTCGACGGTGCGCGGCCTGAACTCGCACAACCGTTTCAAAGAGCTGGCGCTCGAGAGCGCCCACGGCAACGGGGTGAGCCACATCACGAATGCGTGACAGCCCCACGAATTCGGAGCCTTCGGCTGTGAATTCGCGGGGACCCCTTTGAAAGAGAGAGAGGTGAAACTCGGGGCGGGCCCCGCGTTCCACCTCCCCGAGCTTGCCGGAGTCGTCGAAGGCATCACCGCGGACGCGCCTGAAACGGTCCGCCTGGAGACGGTCTACTACGACACGCCCGACCTGCGCCTGGCCCGCTGGGGCGTGTCGCTGCGCAGGCGCGCGGGCGAGGGCTGGACGCTGAAGCTCGCTCCATCGAGATCCGGCGCACTGCTCGAGCGCGACGAGCTGACGTTCGAGGGCGGCGGCAACAGGCCGCCGAAGGGCGCGCTCGAGGTGGTGCGCGCGTACGTGCGCAGCTCCGAGCTCGTGCCCGTAGCGCGCCTGTCGACCATGCGCAAGCGGGTCCGCCTCAATGACGCCGCCGGCGCGCGCGTGGCCGAGGTGGTCGACGACGAGGTGTCGGTCCGCGACGGCCGGCGCGTGGCGGCGCGGTTCCGAGAGATCGAGGTCGAGGTCGTCGGCAGCAACGGTTCGGACGCGGTGATCGACCCGCTCGTGACGCGGCTGCGCGGCGCCGGCGCCGGCGCGCCGGACCTTACGCCGAAGCACATCCGCGCCATCGGCCCGCGCGCGGTCGAGCCGCCGGAGGTCGCGCCGCAGGCCCTGGCTCCGGGTGCTTCGGCGCGCGACGTGATCAAGAACGCGCTCGCCGAATCGGTCGCCAATCTCCTCCACCACGACCCGCTCGTACGCACCGGCCGCGATCCCGAAGCGGTGCACCAGGCGCGGGTCGCCACGCGCAAGCTGCGCTCCAACCTGCGCACCTTCGGGTCGCTGCTGGACCCCGACTGGACGGAGCCGCTCCGCTCGGAGCTGGGCTGGCTCGCTTTCAGCCTCGGCGCGGTGCGCGACCGCGAGGTGCTGCTGGAGAGGCTGCGCGAGCGCGCGAAGTCGCTGCCCGCCAGCGACGCGCGATCCGCAACGTCGCTGCTGCACCTGCTCGAGGTCGAGATCGACGCCCTGCGCAAGAAGCTCGGCCAGGACCTCGACTCCAACCGCTACATCGACCTGCTCGAGCGCCTGGTCGGTGGCGCGCACGAGCCCGCGACCCTGCCCGACGCCGACCAGGCCGCGACCGGGCTCCTGCCCGCGCTGGCGACGACGCCGTGGCGCCGTCTTCGTTCGGCGGTGCGCAGCCTGCCCGAGTCGCCCACCGACCCGGAGCTGCACCGCATCCGCATCCTCGCCAAGCGGGCGCGCTACGCCGCCGAGGCGGTCGCACCGATCGCCGGCCCGGACGCTGCAGCGTACGCCCGCGCCGCGGCCAAGCTGCAGACCGTCCTGGGCGAGCACCAGGACAGCGTCACCGCGCAGGCATGGCTGCGCGCGGCGAAGGTCACCGGGCGCCGCGCCTTCGTCGCCGGCGAGCTGATTGCGCTCGAGCACCTCGCCGCGGGCAAGTCCCGCGCGGACTGGCCCAAGGCGTGGAGCTCGCTCGACCGCAGGAAGCTCCGCGACTGGATGCCCTCGACGAAAACCTAGTTGCGCACGTTCTACGTCATCCGTCACGCCAAGGCCGGCAGCCGCGGCAACTGGACCGGCGACGACCGCTCGCGGCCCCTGACCAAGAAAGGGCAGAAGCAGGCCGAGGATCTCGTCGCGCTCTTCGAATCGTTTCCGATCAAGTCGATCTTCTCCAGCCCGTACCTCCGTTGCACGCAAACAATCGAGCCGCTGAGCCACGCCCGCAAGGTGCCGGTCAAGTCGTCGATCGAGCTGGCGGAGGGGCATGGCCTCGACGGCCTGAACGAGTTTCTCGGCAACTCCAAGCTCGACCACGCGGTGCTCAGCACGCACGGCGACATCGTGTGGGAGCTGGTCGAGGAACTGGTGTCGCGGCATGTGATCAGGGCGGGCGACGGCGGCTTCGACAAGGGCTCGACGTGGATCCTGCGCGTGCAGGACGGCGTCCCGGTCAAGGCCCGGTACCTACCCGCGCCCTGAGCGGGGCCTGAGTTACCTTCTCCTCCATGACGGTCACGCTGCGGGGCCCCGGTCTCACGGAGGACCAGGTCGTCGCGGTCGCCCGTCACGGCGAGAAGGTGGCTCTTGCGGCCGCGGCCCGCACCCGGATGGAGAGGAGCCGCGCACGAGTGGAACGCGCAGCGAGCACGCGCGAGCCCGTGTACGGGGTCTCGACCGGATTCGGCGCCCTGGCCGGCACGCGCATCGCGCCTCTGCGCCAACCCGAGCTGCAGCTCGCGCTCATCCGCTCCCACGCCGCGGGCGTCGGGGCGCCGGTCGACATCGAGGTTGTGCGCGCGACCATGCTGCTGCGGGCGCGCACACTGGCGATGGGCATGTCCGGCGTGCGGCCGCTGCTCGCGGAGGCACTGCTGGGGATGCTCAACGAGGGCATCACGCCGGTGGTGCCGCGGTACGGCTCGGTCGGCTGCAGCGGCGACCTGGCCCCGCTCGCTCATATCGGGCTCGCCCTGGTCGGCGAGGGCGACGTCATCGACGCAGCCGGCGGGCGCAGAAACGCGGCCCAGGCGCTGAAGGCGGCGAAGCTGAAGCCGGTGAAGCTCGAGACCAAGGAAGGTCTCTCGTTGATCAACGGCACCGACGGCATGCTCGGGATGCTCGTGCTGGCGTGCGCGGACGCCGAGCGCCTCTTCCGCACAGCTGACGTCACCGCGGCGATGTCCGCCGAAGCGTTGCTCGGGACCGACCGCACCTTCCAGGCGCGCATGCACGAGGTGCGGCCGCACGCGGGACAGGCGGCAAGCGCGGCCAATCTCACCAGGCTCATGAACGGCTCGCAGATCGTCGCGTCGCACCGGCACTCGCAGCACGCCGTCCAGGATTCCTACTCGGTGCGCTGCAGCCCGCAGGTCGCCGGCGCCGCGCGCGACACGCTGGGGTTCGCGCGACGCACCGCCGAGATCGAGCTCTCGTCGACGATCGACAACCCGATCGTGCTCGAGAGCGGCGAGGTGGAGTCCAACGGCAACTTCCACGGCGAGCCACTCGCGTTCGCGGCCGACTTCCTGGCCATCGCCGCGGCCGAGGTCGGGGCGATCGCCGAGCGCCGCGTCGATCGCATGCTCGACCCCCACCGCTCGCAGGGCCTGCCGCCCTTCCTCGCCCAGGAGCCCGGCGTGAACTCCGGATTGATGGTCGCCCAGTACACGGCCGCCGCGCTGGTGGCCGAGAACCGCCGCCTGGCCGCGCCGGCCAGCGTCGACTCGGTGCCGACCTCGGGGATGCAGGAGGACCACGTCTCGATGGGCTGGGGCGCGGCGCTGAAGCTGCGCACGGTGCTCGACAACCTGACGAGCATCCTGGCCGTCGAGCTGTGCGCCGCCGCGCGCGCGCAGGAGATGCGCCAGCCTCTCGAGGCGGCGCCCGCGACCGCGGCGGTGAGGAACGTGCTGCGCAAGCACGTTAAGGGCGTGGGCCCAGACCGCGTGGTCGCGCCTGAGCTTGCGGCGGCCGAAGAGCTCATCCGCAGCGGCGCCGTCATCGAAGCCGCGGAAGCCGTCGCCGGGAGGCTGAAATAGCGCACACAGTCCGCGCGCCCCGAGGTGCCGAGATCACGTGCAAGGCCTGGCCGCAGGAAGCCGCGATGCGGATGCTGATGAACAACCTCGACCCCGAGGTCGCCGAGCGGCCGGAGGACCTCGTCGTCTATGGCGGCACCGGCCGCGCGGCGCGCTCGTGGGAGGCGTTCGACGCGATCGTGCGCGAGCTGCAAGCCCTGGACAGCGACCAGACACTGCTTGTCCAGTCGGGCAAGCCGGTCGGCGTGTTCGACACGCACGAGTGGGCGCCGCGCGTGCTCATCGTCAACTCGATGCTCGTGCCCGAGTGGGCGACCTGGGACGAGTTTCGGCGCCTCGAGGCGATGGGCCTGACGATGTACGGCCAGATGACTGCGGGTTCGTGGATCTACATCGGCACGCAGGGGATCCTCCAGGGCACGTACGAGACGTTCGCCGCCATCGCGCGCAAACGGTTCGGCGGATCCCTCGCGGGCACGATCACATTGACAGCCGGTCTCGGCGGCATGGGCGGCGCGCAGCCGCTGGCGGTCACCCTGAACGGAGGCGTCGCCATCTGCGTCGAGGTCGATGCCAACCGCATCGCGCGCCGGCTCGACCACCGCTACCTGGACGTGCGCGCGGATGACGTCGAGGACGCGCTCCGCCTTGCGGAGAAGGCAAAGCGCGAGAAGAAGGCGCTGTCGATCGGCGTGCTCGGCAACGCGGCGGAGATATTTCCCGAGCTGGTGGCGCGCGATTTCCCGGTCGACGTTGTCACCGACCAGACCTCGGCGCACGACCCGCTGAGCTACATCCCCGCCGGCCTGTCGCCCGAGGACGCCGCCGAGCTGCGCCTCGACGATCCGGACGAGTATGTAAGACGCGCGCGCGAGAGCATGGCGCGGCACGTCGGCGCGATGGTCGCGTTCCTCGACCGCGGTGCGGAGGTCTTCGACTACGGCAACAGCCTGCGAGCAGAGGCGCGGTTGGGCGGCAGCACGCGCGCGTTCGACTATCCGGGCTTCGTGCCCGCGTACATCCGGCCCCTCTTCTGCGAGGGGAAGGGCCCGTTTCGGTGGGTCGCTCTGTCGGGCGACCCCGCGGACATCGCCGTCACCGATCGCGCGATGATCGAGGAGTTCTCCGGCGACCCCGCGCTGGTGCGCTGGATCGAGGCTGCGGGCGAGCGCGTTCAGTTCCAGGGCCTGCCCGCGCGCATCTGCTGGCTCGGCTACGGCGAGCGCGCCCGCGCGGGCCGGCTGTTCAACGACCTCGTGCATCGCGGCGAGGTCAAGGCGCCGATCGTGATCGGCCGCGACCACCTCGACTCCGGTTCTGTTGCTTCGCCCTATCGCGAAACGGAGGCGATGGCCGACGGCTCGGACGCGATCGCGGACTGGCCCATCCTCAACGCCCTCCTGAACACGTCGAGCGGCGCGTCGTGGGTCAGCGTCCACCACGGCGGCGGGGTCGGCATCGGGCGTTCGATCCACGCGGGCATGGTCGTCGTCGCCGACGGCACCGACATCGCGGCGAAAAAGCTCGAGCGGGTGCTGACCAACGATCCCGGCACCGGCGTCATGCGCCACGCCGACGCCGGCTACGAGCGCGCCGTCGAGGTCGCGCGCGAGCGGGGCGTGCGCATCCCAATGCTCGACTCACATGCCGGATAGTCGCGACTATCCGAGGTTGTCGCGCCCCAATTGGCCCGTTAGTCGCGACTATCCGGGGGTTTGAGGTGAACGGCTCCGGCAAGTGGCACGCCGAGCAGGCCTGGCTCGGGCACCGCGCGGAGAACGTCCTGATCGAGGTCGCGGACGGGCGCATCGCCTCGATCGAGCCCGACACCTTCGCGCCTCCTGACGCCGTCGTCCTGAAAGGCTGGACCATCCCGGGCCTCACCAACGTGCACAGCCACGCCTTCCAGCGCCTGCTGCGCGGCGAGATCGAGTCCGGAGGTGGCGACTTCTGGGAGTGGCGCGAGCGCATGTACCGCTTCACGCAGTGGGATCCGGCCGACTACTTCAAGCACGCGCGCCTGGTCTTTCGGGAGATGCTGGAGGCCGGGATCACCACCGTGGGCGAGTTCCACTATCTCCATGGCCACGGCAACGAGCTCGGCGAGGCGTTGATCGACGCCGCCGGCGAAGAGGGCATCCGGCTCACGCTCATCGACGCGTGCTACCTGCGCGGTGGCCTCGACGGCCGTCCGCTCGACCCCGAGCAGCTGACCTTCAGCGACGGCGACGCCGACGCCTGGGCGCGGCGCGTCGACGACCTGGTCGAGGGCGACGGCGTGCGGGTCGCGGCCGCGATCCACAGCGTGCGCGCGGTCGACCCCGAGTCGATGCGCATCGTCGCGACCTACGCGCGCGACCGGCAGATCCCGCTGCATATTCATCTGGCGGAGCAGCAGGCGGAGGTCGACGAGTGCGTCCAGGTCGAGGGCTGCACGCCCGCCGAGCTGCTGGATCGCGAGGGCATCCTCGGGCCTGATCTCACCGCGGTCCACGCGATCAACCTCACGGAGCACGACGTGGCCCTGCTCGGCCAGAACGGCGTCGCGGTCTGCGCCTGCACGACCACGGAGCGCGACCTCGGCGACGAGGTCGCGCCTCTGCAGGCCTTGAGCCAGGCGGGGTGCAGGCTGACGGTGGGAAGCGACTCCAACGCGGTGGTCGACATGCTCGAGGAGGCGCGCGGGCTCGAGCTCGACCAGCGGCGCGCCTTCGGCCGCCGGGTGCTGCACCAGCCGGGCGAGCTGCTGGACGCGTCGACGGTCAACGGCGCACGCTCCCTCGGTTGGGAGGCCGGCGAGATTCGAGTGGGGGCGCTGGCCGACTTCGTCACCCTCGACCCGCCGAGCGGGTTGTGGCGCGAGATGTCGCCCGCGTACGTCGTTTACGGGCTTTCGGGACACGACGTCGTCAACGTCGTCGTCGGCGGCGAGACCGTCGTTTCCAGATGAAGCGTCTGCGCAACATCGGCCGCCTGTTCACCGGCACTCCGTCGGGTGTGATCGACGACGCGGCCGTCATCTGCGACGGTGACGAGATCGCGTGGTGCGGCAAGCACGGCGACGAACCGCGCGCCCTGATGGAGTCGGTGACCGAGGAGCACGACTGCCAGGGTGGGCTCGTCACCGCGGGCTTGATCGACGCGCACACGCATCCCGTCTACGCGGGCGACCGCATGGCCGAGGTCGCGATGCGCACCGCCGGTGCTTCTTACGAAGCGGTGGCGAAGGCTGGCGGCGGAATCCGCGCGACCGTGACCGCGACGCGTTCGGAGGAGATCGATGCGCTCGAGCAGGCCACCGCGCGCCGCCTGTGGTCCTGGCTCGAGGGCGGAGCGACGACGGTCGAAGCGAAGACGGGGTACCACCTCACGCATGATGGGGAGCTCGAGGCCACCCGGCTGCTCGCGCGTCTCAGCACCCGCGTGGACCTGCCGCGCATCGAGGTCACGTTCCTCGCCGCGCACGCGCTGCCGCCCGACCGCTGGGCGCGCATGGGCGCGTACGCGAAGCAGGTCGCGGAGTGGTGTGACGACGCTTACCAGGCAGGGGCGCGATTCTGCGACGTCTTCTGCGACCGCGGCTACTTCAGCGTCCCCCAGTCCCGCAGCATCCTGGGGGCTGCGGTCGAGGCGAAGCTCATCCCGCGGATCCACGCCGACGAGCTCGCGCGCACCGGAGGCTCGCGCCTGGCGGCCGAGGTTCACGCCGTCTCCGCCGACCACCTCTTGCGCGCCAACCGCGGCGACGCGGTCGCGCTCGCGCGAGCGGGCGTGGTCGCCACCCTCGCCCCGGGAACCGCGCTGTCGATCGGCAAGCTGCCGCCCGTCAAGGACCTGCTCGACGAAGGGGCGGTCATCGCGCTCGGCACCGACCACAACCCGGGCACCAGCGGCATCACGAGCATGAGCGTGGTGATCGGGCTGGCCGTGGCCGTGTTCAAGATGTCGGTCGAGCGCGCGCTGGTCGCCGCCACGCTCGGCGGCGCCTTGTCGATCTCGCGCTCAGATCGGGGCGTGGTGGCCCCGCACAAGCTCGCCGACCTGGTCCTGTGGGACGCCGAGCACGAGGGGGCCTTCGCCTGGGCGTACGGCCTGAAGCCGCGCACCGTGTGGCTGCGGGGTATGCAAGTTTTTGCCGACTAAACGGTTGCTAAATGCGTGCACTCCGGCTATAAGTTGCACCTGAACGGCCGCCGCCCAGCGCAATGACGAATTTCACCGCGGTCGAAATGGAGGAAGGCAAGTAGTGCAAGCAATCGCAAAGTGGAATCCTCTGGCGCTCAAGATCCTGTTGTGGGTCGTGGGAGTTCTACTCGTGGTCAGCTCGGCGGCGAGCTTCATCGGCGTCGCAGTCATCCAGACCAACACCGGTATCGCGGGCTTCGCGTCCGCACCTGTCGCGGGCATCGCCTTCGGCGCCGGGATCATGATCGCCGGCTTCGACCCGATCGCCAACGTGAGCTGGGTCCGCGCGGTGGTCGTTTACGCGATCCTCGAGGTGGTCTACAACATCTTCACGCAGATCGCGATCGGCGTCTTCGACATCCTCGGGTTCATCATCGGCATCCTCGTCGCGGTGCTGGTGCTCGTGCTGTACCCGAACAAGTCGGCCCTCTGGATGCAGGGCGGGGCCTCCGGAGCGCGCGCCTAAGTCTTTCTCTAACCGTTTCGATCCGGCAAGGGGCAGCAGTCGCTGCCCCTTTCTTTTTCAACCCGTGATTACGACGGTGCCGGCGACGTCGTCGTGGATCGGCCGCCATGCGATCCACGAGACCGGCAGCAGGACAAGCCGGAGCAGTGACTGCGCGGGGATGAGCCTGGACCCGTCGACCGAAACCACCCGCTGACGCAGCACCATCCCTCCGAGCGTCCGGCCCGAGGTGCTCCAGCACGCGACGTGATAGACCGCGGCGATCGCGATCAGCCTGCGCCAGCTGCGCCGTCCGGTGAGCCTGGTGAGCGTCATGCAGAACGCCGCGTCGACGCTGGCGGCGCGGATTCGGTCGGGCGGCGGGGCGACCGCGGCGGGCAGCGGATCGCGCCCGCGCAGTCGCAGCAGGAAAAGGCGCGTGAAGAGCAGGTGGACCTGCAGGTGGCTCACCAGATAGAGGGGCTTCGGCAATCGCGGAAGGTAGCCCGTCACGCTCGCCTCGACGCGGCCGCCCGAAGCCTGGAGGCGCCAGTGTCCACCCGGTCCCCCGGCGAGGAGGCCGCCTTGGATCGGCCAGTCCACCGAGGTACGGGTCACAGCAGGCCGCCCGAAGCGCAGCAGCGTGATCGGACCGAGCACCAGCGAGTTACCGCGAAACCGGATCACGTCGAACGTCAGGGCGCCAATGAACTCTGTGTAGCTGTCGCGCAGACGTGCCCCAGTCGGTGGTTTGGGCACTGCGACCGACGCCCGCGCCGAGATCCTGCCGCCGTCCCACGTAACCATGTCCATATCTTGGTGTCATGGCGAAGCTCGAGTTCGAGTCCGCGATCGACGTGAACGCCACGCCCGAACGCGCCTTCGACTACGTCGCCGACCACCGGCACGTTGCCGGCGTCCTCGACGGCGTCACGCGCTGGCAGCCGATCGGCGCCAGGACCACGGGCGTCGGCGCCCGCTACGACGTGGAGATGGTCACGTTCGGCGTCCCGCTGCGCAACGTGCTGCGCCTGAGCATGTGGCGGCGGCCGGAGGCCATCGCCTGGGTTTCGGAGTCGGGCCTGATCAAGCAGGAGGGCGGTTTTCGGTTCGTCCGGACCGACGATGGGGTGCGGGTCGAGCTCCACATTGCCTACGAGCCGCCCGCCTCCGTACTCGGCGCTGCGGTGGCGCGCAGGTTCGACGGCCTCGTTCGCGGCCGCCTCGAACGGGCCCTACTGCGAATTCGCCACGTCCTCGAGTCTTGAGGCTCGCCCGCGGGATCCTCGACGGATCTTCGGCGCCCATGCGGCCGATCTCCGGCCTCAGCTCCTGTGCTGCTCGCTCATGCATAGACGTATGCACTCGCTGCGCTGCTCGTCGCTTCGGCCGGATCTCAGCCACCTGGATCGCCGAATCTCGCGCCGAGGCCCCGCGGGCGAGCCTCTAAAGTTTTGCTCGCATGAAGCTCACCAAGAGCGCGAGCGAGATCCTGGGCCGCGCCTCGATCGGCATGCTGGCGCTGCGCTCGGGCCGGCTGCCGCTGGTCAACCCCGCGGTTTTCAGCTTCGCCGGGGGCTCTCTCTGGATGACGACCTCCCGCTACGCGGCCAAAACGATCATTGCCCGGCGCGACCCGCGCGCGGCGTTCCTGGTCGACGCCGGTGATAGGGCAGTGCTGCTGCGCGGGGCGCTCGAGGTCTTCGACCCGATCAATCTGTCGAACGACGTCCGCGCGGTGCTCGAAGGCCCGTCGTTCTTTATGGGCATGGCCGGCTACGCGCTGCGCAACGCGCCGTTCGTCGCCGGCTACGCGCTCGACCTCGCGCGGCTCCCCCGCGAATGGATGCCCTACAACCGGGTCATCCTCCGGATGAAGCTGAGCGACGCCGACATCGTCGAAGGGGCGCCGTTTCCGCCCGCGCAGGCGGCGCGAGTGCCGGCGGTCCCCGCGGAGGTCAGCCGCCGGCTGGCCGGCGTCTCGCGCGGCTACGCGTGCTGGATCGAGGGCGGGCTGCCGCTCATCCGCCCGGCCTTCTGGGAGGTGGACCGCGGCAGGGTCAGCGTCGCGCCGACGAGCGGCCGGCCACGTGCAGGTTCGCCGGGCGCGCTGGTGGTCGAATCGCACCACCGCTTCCGGCCGTCGATGATGGTCGGGGCGTGCGTGCGCGGGACGTTCGCAGCGTCGACGGACGGCGACGCGATCGCGGAGCGTTACGGCATCGGGGCGGGGGAAGTTCCTCCGGTCGTGGACCTGAAGGTCGAGCGGGTCACCTCGTGGCGCGGGTTCGCGATCACGACGGCGGTGCCTCGCACCGCTCGCCAGCTGCGAGTCGCGGAGGGCTGATGGCGAAACCCGCCGCGCCGGGACTGCACATCCGCAAATGGGACGCGGGCCGGTGGAGCGATTCCCCGGACGCCGTCGTGACCGAAGAACCGCTGCAGCTGCTGCTCGACGGCGAGCCGCTGTCGGTGGTGATGCGCACGCCGGGCCAGGACATCGAGCTGGCGCTGGGCCTGTTTTTCGCCGAGGGCATCGCGCGCTCGCTCTCCGACGTGAAGTACGTGCGCGTGAGCGCCGAGTCGGGCGAAAGCGAGGACCGCGTCGAGGTGGACGCTTCGATCGTCGACTCCAACCAGGTCGACGTCCAGCTCGCGCACGCGCCGCGCCGCAGGCCGGAGCGGTCGATGCTCGCCAGTTCCGCCTGCGGGGTGTGCGGCGCGGTCTTGATCGAGGATCTGCGGCGTGACCTCTCGACGCTCGGAGCCGGCCCGGCCGTCGATCCGAAGATTCTGCCTGGGCTGGTCGAGCGCCTTCGCTCCGGCCAGGGCGTCTTCGAGCGCACCGGCGGCCTGCACGGGGCGGGCCTCTTCACCGCGTCGGGCGACCTCGTGTGCTTGCGCGAGGACGTCGGCCGCCACAACGCGGTCGACAAGCTCGTCGGCCGGATGCTGCTCGATGGGAGGTTGCCCGCGCGCGATCTGGTTCTGGTAGTCAGCGGCCGGGCCGGCTACGAGATCGTGCAGAAGGCGATCACCGCCAGCATCCCGCTGGTGGCCGCCGTGGGCGCCCCGTCGAGCCTCGCTGTCGCGCTCGCGCGCGAGTTCAACCAGACCCTCGTCGGCTTCCTGCGCGGCGAGCGGTTCAACGTGTACTCCTCGCCGGAACGTTTGACTAGTTGATCGCCGTCGTTCGAGCTCGGCCCGCGCTCCGCGCCGGCCTGGTCGGGTGCGGAGTGCTGCTGATCGAGTGGTCGAGGACCCTGCTCGCCCAGCGGCCTGGCCTGACCCTGGCCGCGCTGGTGCTGGGGGGAACCGCACTCGTGGCGATGGCGTCTGGCTGGCCGCCGGAGCGTCTGGGCCTCGGCGCCTCGAAGTTCGGGCTGCGGGTGATCGGCGGCGTCGCGCTCGGCGCGGTTCTGCTCCTGCCCGCCGCGGCGCGGCCGGGCGCGGCGCCGCTGCTGCCCGCGGGCCTGGCCCTGGCCGCGGTCGTTGTTTCGGTCGGCGAGGAGGTCGCGTTCCGCGGCGCCCTGTACGCGGCGCTCGAGGACATCGGCGGCGCACCGCTGGCGATCGGCGGAAGCACGGTGCTGTGGACGCTCGCGCACGCGCTCTCCCACCCGCTTCCGTTCCTCGGCGCGGTCGCGGCCGCGGGCCTGCTGCTCGCGCTGTGGCGCTGGGCGTGCAAGGACCTGGTCGCGCCGATCATCGGCCACGTGATCGCGGACCTGGCGCTGTGAAACGGGCGGCGCTTCTGGCGCTCGGCGTCGTGCTGTATGCGGTCGCCGCCTGGATGGTCGCGCCTGGTTTCTACGACGGTATTGCACCGCCCCAGCCTTACAACTTCACCTGCCCGCCTCCGCAAGCGGGGGCCAACAGCAAGCCGAGCTCCGGGCACGTCGACATCAAGGTGATCGGAGGCGTCAGCGACGCGAGCTCTGCTTACACGGACGATGGCCAGATCGTGATCGGATTTCTCCCAGGGGCGTTCGAGGCAGATGGCAAGAACACCATTTCGGTCGACATCAAGCCATACCCGACCTGCCCACATCCCGCGGGGATCCAGTTCGTCACCAACATTTATCAGATAAGCGCGACGGCTCCGTTAGCGAAGGCATCGAACCTCGACATGCTGTTTTCGAATCTCCTGCCTGATCCGGACAAGATTTACTCGGCGACGGATCCGACGGATGGTTGGCAGTCGGTGGGGAACGCCCAGCCTACGCGACCCTCTGTCATAAGCACGCAAACTTCATCGCTCGGATACTTCGCGGCGGGCTACCGATCAACATCCCCGTCTTCAGGAGCCGTCACCCTCGGCGGCGGACAGACTCTGCCTATCATCGTTGCCATCTTGATCGTTGTAGTGATTCTGGCCGGCCTGCCGGTTGCGGTGCTTAAGCGCCGATCCGGGCCGCGCCGTGATCGTAAATAATGCACGGTCCGCGATTCATGCGACGGCGCAGAATTATGGCCCGGTGGCTTTCTTCCACGTGACCAGGCTGAAGGGAGGCAAGGCGGTGATCATTGCGAGAGTCCAGATTCGATACGTCGTCGGCTCGGTGATCGCATGTCTCTTGGCTATGCAAAGCATCGGCATTGTGATGGCCGATGGTGGGTTGGTGTCGATGCACAATGACGGCTTTGGAATACAAGGGACGATCGTGCATTATCCGCTTGTCCGCCTGATCTTCTGGGGTAGCGAGTGGGCGAATGGGTGGGTTGACAATGACACTAGTAATCCATACGGCATGGGAAGCGCGAAGGCCGAGGCCTACATAACAAACTTCTTTACGAATATGGGATCGCCCCCGGTCGGTGGAGCTACGTGGCACCACATCTTTGAGAATCAATACTGTCAGGGCGTTCCCGCGGGAACGATTCATTGTGGTTACCCGAATCCCAACCCGAACGTGGTGTTCATCTCAGGGATGTCCGGAGTGCTAAACACGATTGTCGACAATGTGGCAGTCCCGCAATTTCCTGCAGTCTCTGACGTTGCCAGCGAAGCCGCGAAAATCGCTGCCAATTACTCGTATGACCCACGCGTTCTGTATATGCTGTTCCCGCCAACTCACAAATATGTGAACGCATATCCGTGCACGCTAGGTCCAGGCTATGGCCACGATTCCGTCAACACTAGCTCGGGAACTATCGCATTCGGGTTCATCGAGTATCCAGACGTAGCAGGATGTCGGCATCTCGTGAACGCGACTGACGATTCGCTCGGACATGGCTACTACGACAAATACAGCATCACTTCTGCGCATGAATGGGCGGAGATGGTGACCGATCAATTCGGGTTCAGCTGGTTTAACAACAGTCCGTCCACTGGCGAAGTTGCGGACATGTGTCCAGGTTCTGATCCAACGAACTATCTCAACTTCGCCTGGTATGGCGGTTACGACCATTTCGCGGCGCAGAGGATCTGGACCAATGAATGGCAAGGCACAGGAGGTTGCGCGTATCGCTAGGCGTATTTGATCGCTTCGAACACGGTGCCGCACTTGTTGCAGCGGTACTGAAGCGTCATCGCCTGCGTGCCGAAGAGCGAGATCACCTCGGCGTCCCGCGCCTTGCAGTGCGGGCAGGCCGGCTCAGCCCTCACCTCCCCACTTTGTGGGGAGGGTGCCCCGGGCCGCTTAGCGGACCCGGGCGGGTGGGGGCGCACTGGGCGGCGCGTACTTCTTCTCCTCTAGACCACGAAGCATGGCGAAGGTGTGGTCGTCGATCGCGCCCTCGGCGGCGCGCCGGCGGAGCGGGTCCCAGAGATTCCAGTGGATGACCACGTCGGGAGCCTTCGTTTCGAGCTGCTCCTCCAGGCGCGTGCGCATCTGCTCGGGGCCCATGCTCAATCCTTCGACGTCCGATCCTGGCGGGCCGAAGAACTCCAGCGCCTCCTGCCAGGCGCGCAGAAGGGGCGCGCCCTCGATGCCCGACCGCAGCCAGCTCCGACCGTGCAGGAAGTGGTAGCGCTCCTCCATCAGCATCTTGCGCAGCCTCTGGCGCAGGACCTCGACGGATCCGTTGACGCAAGCCTCGATCACGGCCGTGAACGCGGTGTCGAGAACCGCGTTCGCGGCGACGAACTGGCTCCATTCGGTCCATGGCTCGTCGAAGTACGCGAGGTTGCGAATGGTCGCCGGGTCGGACTCGCGGGCTGGCGTACGCGGGTCGTAGCCGAGCGGCTCGAGGCAGCCGTACAGGACGCGGCTGTGGCCGAGGTCGTCGAGCCCCATCGCCGCGGCGGCGATGTCCGCCTCGAGCGAGGGGGCGCGCGTCGCCCACTCGGCGTAGCGGAGGCCGAGCATCTGCTTGTTGTCCGCGAGGGACAGGACCAGGTCGGAAAGGCTCATTGCTCTCCGGGAGACCACAGACGAATCACGTCGGCCTTGCGCACGATTGCCATCTCGCACCAGCGCTCCTCGTCGTAGGTGGCGCGGGCGTAGGCCATCGCCAGGTCGGCGTCGGGCGCCACGACGCTGCCGACGAGGTGAAGCGGATCGACCCGCGCCTTGCGCGCGAAGACCTCGTACTCCACCGCGTCGCCGCTCACGCGCCTGTAGCCGTTCTTGCTCTTGCTCAAACCGCGAGACCCCACGCCTCGAGCGCGTCGCGGCCCGCCTGGGTCATACGCGCGGTGGTCCAGGGCGGGTCCCACACGACCTTGATCCGGACCTCGTTCACGCCCGGTTCGCGCAGCAGCCTCTCGCGCACGTCGTCGAGGATGAACTCGGACGCGGGGCAGCCCATCGCGGTGAAGGTGAGGTCGACGTCGACGACTCCATCTCTTTCCTCGATGGCGTAGATCACGCCGAGGTCGACCAGGTTGACGGGCATCTCGGGGTCCTCGACCTCGGCGAGGGCGGTCCACAACCGCTGCGTCATGAGTCCCTGTCGTGCGTCTTGCGGAACTTGTGGAACTCTTCCTGGAACATCGCGACCATCTCGGCATTGCGGGGACCTCTTGCCCGCCACCGCCCGAGCACGTCGTCCCACGTGATCGGCTGTTCGAAGTCCCAGTGCTTCTGCTCGGCGTCGAACTCGCAGGGGAAGGGGTAGTCGAGCTCCCAGACGTCCTTACCGTCCTTCGTCTCCTTGTGCGCGGGGACCTTGACGCCGATCTGCTCGCAGTAGGGCACGACGGTGGAGAGCCACCACTGCCGGAGCTGGTCGTTGGTCAGACCCTTGAGGCGGTACTCGAGCTGGGTCGAGTGCATCTTCATGTCGTCCGGCAATCCGAACCATTCGACGCTGAGCGGGAACATCCAGTCGACCGCGCGCTGCAGCTCGTCCTTCGCCGCGCCGCCGGCGCCGCTGATCCGCTTCATCCATGTGCGGCCGTTGCGGAGGTGGAAGTTCTCCTCGAGCATCACCTTGTTGAGGCCACGCTTCCAGGGGCCGTACGAGCACTTGTCGTGGATGTCACCGAGGAGGCAGAAGCCCGCCTGGTCATAAAAGCCGTTGGCGACGACGAGCTCGGTCCAGGTTTCGAGCGGGACGTCGAAGGCATAGGGGTAGCGGAAGCTCTTGGGGTCGCGGCTGAAGATGAGCTTCTCCTGGTCCTCCCCGAGCTCTTCGAGGATGTGATACGCGATGTGAGCGTGGGCGAGCTCGTCCTGGATAATGGCGATGCCGGTCATAAATGCGTTGATGCTGGGGGCGCGCTTGGCGGCGAGGTAGTAGGCGGGGGCGGAGATGAGCTCGGTGTCGCCGGAGACGATGAGCGTGTGCTTGAGCTCCCGGAGGTACTCGGGGGTCATCTCGCTGGTCGACTCGATGAGTTCGCCCGATTTGATCATCTGGTCGAACTCGGCGGGGCTCGGCACGAGATCAATTCTGCCCGAAGCCGGGCGGTAGAATCCTTTTCTCCTCCCAGGCGATTCGTTCGCCGCGCCGTGGTGGCTATAGCTCAGTTGGCAGAGCACCAGATTGTGGATCTGGGTGTCGCGGGTTCAAGTCCCGCTAGCCACCCTGCTCTAACTCGTAAATCCCGCTCAGCTAACCGTTGACCCGCCCGACGGGAGTCTCTCGGCTAAAGCCTCGTCACGAAGCCGTCACGCCACGTGGGGTGGCGGGGCGCCCAGCCCAGCTCCCGTTTCGCCTTCGCATTGGACGCTCCGCGGCCCTTCTGCAGAGTCGCCGCGGCGAAGCGTCCCGCCAGGAGCCTGACCAGCCATCCGGGCACATGCATCGGCGCGGGCGCGCCGATGTCACGGCAGAACGCGGGGATCCAATCGCGAGCCGCGGCAGGCTCGTCGTCCACGATGTTGTACACGCCGCCGCCATGCTCGAGCGCCACGACCGCCGCGCCGGCCGCGTCGTCCACGTGGACGAACGAAAAGACTCCACTTCCGCTGCCGACAATCGGGAGCATCCGTCGCCGGGCCTGGCGGGCGAAATCGCCATCGCGGTCGAAATAGGTTCCCGGCCCATACAGCTGCCCGTAACGAAGCACCACCCCCGTGATGCCATCGGCCGACAGCGTGAGCCGCTCACCCTCGGCGGTCGCACGAACGGCCGAGCCGAAAGGCTCGGGTGCACTCAAGGCCAGCGCGGCATCCTCTGAAAGCACCGCGGGGCCAGCTGCGGCGTACATGAAGGCGATCGACTGGTAAACGAAGCGCTGCGCTCCCGCCTCCGTGGCGGCAGCCAGCAACGTGCGCGTCGCCTCGACTCGCAATCGGTTTGTGCGCTCGTAAAAAGGACCCAGCTTGCGCGGGTTGTATCGCTGCGGGAGGTCGGTCAACTGGTTCATCACCGCCTCGGGTCGAAAATCGGTGATGGCCTCGATCAGCTCAGGCGCATCGAGCGCATCGATCACCATCGGTATCGCGCCCAGCGATTCGAGGATTGGTGTCTTGGTCGCTGACCGGGTCGTCGCCGCGACCTGGTGGCCGGCTGCCACCAACTGTGGAATCAGGCAGCGCCCGATCACGCCGCTCCCGCCGGCGAGGAAGACCTTCAAGCGCGGCGCGCCTTCACCTCGACCAAAAGCGCGACTGCTAGCGCGATGCAGATCAGGGTCAGCACCGGCAGATCGGTGGTCGGGTGGCCGCCGAGACGTATGTCCTCGACGTGGGCGAGAACGTGTAGGAGCGATGCACCCAGCACGGCGATGAGTGACGCGCGTAGCGGAGCGCGCAGCGCGACTGGAACTGTCAGGGCCAAACCCAGGCCGACCTGGAACGCGCCCGCATCGTGGAGCAGATGAATGTTGATTGGTGCGAAGGTCGCCACAGAGCTGAAGAAGCTCATCGGGGCCAGGAATGCCCAGGCGCCGGTCACCAAGTAGAAGGCACCGACAACTGCCCCGACCACCCGCGTTGCCGATGGATCCCGCATTTGACCCATTCTGTCAGCGGAGGGGTGAGCTGGATCGCCGTCCATGTCGCGCTGGACCGGAACATCTAGAGTTCAAACATCGCGCAGCAAATGGCTTGTCCTGGATTGAGCGCGTCGCGGCGAAGCCTGCGCTGAACTCAAAATCGCGGCTCTAAAATCGTCCAGGTAGCGACCCCATACCGCTACTTTTGAACGCGTCCGCCCTCGGCGGTGGTGAAGGGTGGCGGCATGGTCCCGGCCCCCCTCCGTGACAGGATCTTGTCGTTAGTCTTGGGCGGCCGCGTTCACTGCACGCACCATCAGAGCGGCGGCATCTTCATCTGATATCCCTTCGCCGGCCAAGCGCCGCCACGTCCAGAAGTCAAGAGCCAGCGCGACCGCTGCGCGCACACGTTTTGCCGAGCGACCCCTGGGCGCGAAACCGTCGGCCAGGGCGTCGGCGAGACTGCTCAGCGAGTGGTCCATCCGAATCCTCATGACCGCATCGAGGGCGGGCATGACGAGGCGATCTCGCTGCAGGTTCTCAGTGCCTCGGGCATTCTTCCTGTACCAGAGGTAGAGCGGTTCCAGGACCGCGCGGAGACGTTCGTCTGGATTGGACATGGCGAGCGCTGCGGAGGGATCCGGTGGTGGATTCTTGGCCATTGAATGCTCGCCGCATGCGGCGAACAGCTCCGTTTCGTTCGGAAAGTTGTTGTAGACGGTGAGCCGCTGAACGCCTGCGCGGCGGGCGATCTCGGCCACCGTCGTCCGCGCGGGACCGACCTCCTCGTGCAGGGCCGAGGTGGCTTCCACGATTCGCCGCCGTGTTTCAGCCTGCTTTTCTGCGCGGACCCTGAGCTCGTACTTCCGGATTTGACTTGACATGGCGTTCATCAATCGTATACCGTGCGGATGACTGAACGGCACGTTTATTGAAAAGGAGCCCGGCAATGGCGACGACGGTAGTTCGAATCGTGGGTCCGCGGGATGGAAAGCTTGGAAAATTGGGAGGGATCGGTATTCGGTTCATGGTCGGTGGCGCAGAGTCGGGAGGCGGCTTCGCTCTGGTCGAGCACCCAATGGAGCCGCACGCATTGGCTGCACCAATGCACCGGCACAGTCGTGAGGACGAGTACAGCTTCGTCCTGGAGGGTCGAGTGGGGGCAGAGCTCGGTGGCGAGATCGTCTATGGGGAGACCGGCGATCTCATCTTCAAGCCGCGGGGCCAGTGGCACACGTTTTGGAACGCGGGTGACAAGCCCGCCCGCATCCTCGAAATCATCTCGCCGGCCGGCTTCGAGAAGTTCTTCGACACGATGACGGAGCTGGCCGCTCGCGGCGAGCTCAACCCAGCCAGGATGGGGGCTCTGGCCTCCGAGTACGGGGCCGAGCTCGACATCACAAGTGTTCCGCGGCTCGTGGCGGCGCATGGGCTCACCTTTGCGATGGGACCGTCGCGCGAATAACGACTAGATCGCCGGCGCGCTCGCATTAGGTGCGCCTGGCGGTCGGCCGTTCAAAAGGGCGGTTCTAAAGTCGTCCCAATAGGGACCCCATCTCCCGATTCGGTGCTTCTGGATCCGCCTAACATGGCACCGGGAAGTCCCAACGCGCCGCCGGAATCTCCGGCCCAGCGCGGCATCGGCTCCCGCCAGCCCTACAAAGGCCTTCGAGCCAAACCTCGGAGGGTCGGCGCTCCGGCGCAGCCGCCAACGAGCCCTGCGGGTTAAGACCCCCGCTCGGCGGCGGTGACCTTCCGAGGCGCGGCGTTAACATCGCGATCGATGGATTGGCTGTGGCTCGTGCTCCTGCTCGCGATCGTGGGTGGCCTGGTGGCGCTCGGCTACTGGTCGCCGTCGCAGATGACCGTCTTCGAGTTCGAACGGGGACTGCGATACAGGAACGGGCGCTTTGCCGGCGTGCTGGGTCCGGGGCGGTATTGGTACTCGAAGAGGACCGGGCGCATCACGAAGGTCGACGTCAGGCCGGTCATCCTGGCCATCCCTGGACAGGAGCTGCTCACCTCCGACGGCATCGCCGTGAAGGTCAGCCTTCTCGCGACGTATGAGGTGGCCGACGTCGCCCTCGCCACGAACAAGGTCCAGAACTACGTCCAGAGCATCTACTCGGCGGTGCAGGTGGCGGTCCGCGAAGAGGTGGCCGCCCTCACCATCGAGCAGCTGATCGCGGCGCGCTCCGAGCTGGGCAAGCGGCTGCTGGATCGTTCGACGCAGCCGCTGTCCGAGTTCGGCGTGACACTGAGGTCCGTCGATCTTCGCGACGTGATGCTTCCCGGCGACATCAAGCGGGCGTTTGCCCAGGAGCTCGCCGCTCGAAAGGAAGGCGCGGCCACGCTGGAGAAGGCTCGGGGAGAGACGGCCGCGCTGCGAAACCTGGCCAATGCCGCTCGCATGTTGGAGGACAACCCCGCCCTGTACCAGCTTCGACTGCTGCAGCAGATCGGAGGCTCAACCGGCAACACGGTGGTCGTCGGTCAGACGGACGTGGTCCCGATGAAAGGAGACAAGCCACGCCGGAAGACCTTGGAACAGGGACCGCCACCCGAAAGCTGAGGGCCGTTGGAAACGCCGTTAGGCGACCGGCCTCTACGTGCGAAGTTGGCCTCCGGAGCGGCCGAGCGCCCAGCCCAGCCAGCCTGACCAGGCGAACGCCAATACCGCGCCGAGCGCCACCAGCAGCGATCCGAGCTCGTTCGCAAACGTGACGCCCGCGTCAAAGAGCACCAGGTTGGCGAGGCCGAGCCAGTAAAAGAGAGCGAGCGCAATGCTGAGCCAGCCCAGGCCCGTGGGCAGCGAATGCTGCTGAAGGACGAGGCGGCCGGTCAACAGCGCGCCGAGACTCGCGAACAGAATGTAACCGCGCTGAAGCCAGTTGATGACGCCGGACCAGATGCTCGACGAAGCCCCCAGAACGTTCAGATCCTGAGGGCTCATGCCGGCGCTGTCGCGGGCGACGACCTGCGCCGAGCCGGCTTGAGCCAGCATCCAGATCACCCCGACGATTGCCGCCGCAAGGAACGAGGCGAAAAGCAGCTCGCTGCGGAGGCCGCGTCCGAAAAATTCGCGCAGGAGCACCGCGACCACGATCAAGCAGGCAAACGCAGCGATGAAGAGCAGGAACGAGACATAGAGCTCGGGCCAGATTTGGCGGACGTAGGCGTAGTGCTTCGCCAGATCCGGCTCGGTCGGCGGGATGCCCACGCTCACGATCGTCACGAGCACTCCGGCGGCGATAAGGAGGCCGCCGTAAGCCCAGCTGAACGCCCGGCCGGCACGGGCCCACTCACCGTCCGTCTTCATTCCGCGTGCAACACCTCAACCACATTGGTGCGTGCCGCCCACCGTCCCGGGATCAGCGCCGCCGCGACCGCGACCAGGACGCCGATGACTGGAATCGCAACCAGTTCGAGCGGGCCGAAAACGGCGTAAGCCGCCGGTGGCGTGTCGTTGCCGGCCGAGACGCTGATCAGGTCGAGCAGATACCTGTGCAGGCCGACACCGATCGGAATCGCGATGATTCCGCCCACAAGCGCGATCAGTCCGGCGGAGGCCGCCACCATGGCCATCACCTGGCGTGGGCTCATTCCGACCGCCTTGAGCGTTGCCGTGTCACGGACCCGCTCTCGCGTATTGAGCAGCAGCGTGTTGAAGATCCCGCCAACACCGATCAGCGCGATGACGATCATGAGAATGAGCAGAACGCTGTCGATGATCTTCACGGGCGGGATGATCCCCGTGTTGTTGGGCTCGACGTCGAGCAGGTCAGGTTGGGCTGCCGAGACGTGCTGGACGTAGGTGTTGACAGACGCACCTGGAGTCAGCGTGATCAGATAAGCGTCCGGACTCACCTCCGGCTCAACCGCGCTGAGCGTGGCCCAGTCCATGAACAGCGAATGGCCGAGGTTGTTGATGTCATAGACCTCGCCCACGACCACCAGCGGGACCACGCTGCCGTGCACGGACGCATTGAAGTGATCGCCGATCTTGAGGTGCGCGTCCTGGAGCAGCGCCTTCGGCGCCAGGACCTCGCCCGGTACGTTGAACCATCGCCCGGCGACAACCATGTAGCCGAGGTGCGATGAATCTCCTCGGAACACCCGCGCGTTCACCGGGTCGCCGACACCGGGCAAAGTGAAGTTGTTTCCGGTCTCCGCAACAACTCGTGCAGTTTCCGGTTGGCTGTTGATGATCCGCAGCGCGTCAGCGTCAGAAAGGGCGGGACTCTTGCGCACCACTACGTCCACGTTTCCGGCATTGGTCTCGCTGTTGTTGATCGCTGTGAAGCTCCTCGGCAGACCGAGCGCGACAGTGATGGTCGCCACGCCCATGAAGATCGCCACCAGGGTCAGGATCGCGCGCGCCGGCCGGGCAAAGGCGTCGCCGATGCCAAGGACGACCGCTCGGGGAAGCCGCATTTGCGCCGCGAGTCGCCGCAAGCCACGGCCGCTTCGCCCGCGCGGAGAACTGGCGTTGGCGATGACGACAACCGGCTTCAGCAAGCCCGCGCGAAACGCCGGCAGCAGCGCGGCCAGCGCCACTATGAGCAGCGCGCCCGCCAGCGTCACAAGGTCGAGCCCAACCGAGAAGCTCGGTGTGTAAGCCAGGCCGAGCGCATGCGAGCTGTTGGCGAGCAGAGGCTGGCTAGCAATCGTCCCGGCCGGGATGCCCACCAGGCAGGCGGCCGCCGCCGGGATGAGAATCTGCAGCTCGAACACGGCGACCACCTGGCGCGGCGTGAAACCGACCGCCTTCATGATGCCTATCTCGCGATAGGCCGAGATCACGATCCCGGTTACCAGGTTGGCCACGATCGCCGCCGTCGCGGCGAGGGCGAAGATGCTGAACGCGATCAGTACGCTGGTGACGATCTGGTTCGTGATGTTGAAGACGTTTCGAATGAGGATGTAGTTGACGGAGCCGACGACGCTTCCCGGCGGAAGCGCGAATCGGAGTCGATCCATATCAGCCTGCAGTTGGGCGCTCGACGGATCCGTCGCAAATCGATAGGTCATGAGGTAGTAGGACGAGTCCTTCGTGCTCAGGCTGGGTATCGCCGAGCTCAGCATCCACGCGTGCTGGCTGCTCAGGTCCGCACTTCCCTCGTCGATGTCGACGACTTCGCCGGTGACCGTGAGCACCGGTTCCTGCGCAACGCTGATGACCTTGATCTTCTGGCCGACTGCGATGTTGTTCAGATCGGAGAACGATCGTGTGAGCGCGATCTCATCGTTGCTGCTCGGCCAGCGCCCTGCGGTAATGCGGAGCTTTTCCACGGGACCGCCTGGATCGTCACGACCGATCGTGTCCAGGCCGAATTTGCGGCTGCCGGCCTGGAATTGAAGCGAGGTCACGGGATATGGGCCACCAGACGCCGTCGCGCTCAGAAGCTGTGGCGTGGCGGCCATCGTCTTAGGGTCCGACCTGCTGTCGTATGCGACCTGCAGGTGAGCTCCTTGTTGCGCCTCGAACGCAGCTTGATAGGGATCGTGCGTCTGCGACAGCAGCGTAAGCGCCATGGTTCCGGTGCCCGCCGCAAGAAGAGTTGCGACGAAGATGACCGCGGCCTGGAGGCGTCTCCGCTTGAGATCGGCGATGGCTTTGACCACGATGGCGGTCATCGGGATGTCTCCTCGCCGCGGATGCGGACCACTTCCGAGGTGGCACGCTCCTTCGTCTCGAGTCGAGCATCGTCGACGATCTTGCCGTCCATGACGCTGACCACTCGCGACGCCTGTCGCGTGGCGAGCTTGGCGTCGTGAGTGACGAGGAGGATCGTTTGCCCGTCGCGGTGAAGCTGGGCCAGAAGATCCATAACTTGCTCGCCGCTGTGTGTGTCCAGGGCTCCAGTGGGTTCGTCAGCGAGCAGCAGCGTTGGGTTGTTGATCAGTGCTCGGGCGATGGCGACGCGCTGCTGCTGCCCGCCGCTCAGCCTCGCCGGGTAGCGGCCGGCGACATCGGCGATGCCGAGTCGTTCCAGCAGCTTTCGTCCCCGAGCGTCGGCGTTCTCGCGGCCCTTCAGCTGTGCCGGGATGAGGACGTTCTCGAGAGCCGTCAGGTTGGGGAGGAGGTGGAAGAACTGGAAGACAAAGCCAACGTGATCACGCCGGAACCGCGCAAGGCCGGCCTCGCCCAGCCCGCCGAGATTCGTCCCGCCAACAACCACATCCCCGGACGTCGGCCGGTCGAGTCCGGCGATCAGGTTGAGAAGCGTCGACTTGCCGCTACCGGATGGCCCCATCACCGCGGTGAACTCGCCTTGGTCGATGCTCAGCGACACACCATTCAGCGCCCCCGTTATGCCGCCCTGGTACACCTTGATCACATCGGTAAGCCGAACGAGCTCGGTCATTCCGCCTTCCCACCATGCGCGCCTGCCACCAGCTCGTCCACCCATTTCAAATCTGCCTCCGTGTGAAGTAAGGCGCCCCGAATGAGCCGCGCCAGGTCATTGCGTCCGTCGCGTCGCGCTCGCTCCTCAAGCTGGTTGAGGTCGCGCAGTCGCTGCAGGTAAGCGCGCTTCTGCCGCCCCAGGAGTGCCGGCAGGCCCCCGTTCGCCACCCGCGTGGCGAGGAGCAGCTTGACGTAGATGTCCTCGTGGAGCTGCTGGGGCCCGGAGTCGGGCTGCGCCAGCCAGTAAAGGAGCGCCTTTCGGCCTGACGGGGACAGCTCGTAGAGCAGCTTGCCCCGATCGCCCCGTACGCCGACTGGCTTGACCAGACCGTCCCGCTCCAGGCGCTGAAGCGTGGTGTAGATCTGCCCGATGTTGACTTCCCACGTGCCGCCGAGCATCGACTCAAACCGGTTTTTGACCTCATATCCGTGGAGCGGCTCCTCGGCAAGGAGCCCGAGCACCCCGTACTTAAGCGACAACTTCCATGGCGTCCATACTGAGTATGCATGCAGAGTATGCATCCATCTCGCTGGTGCTGTCAAGGACTGAATTTCCAGCCGCTCTTGGACCCGCTAGGAATTCAGGAGTTTCTCCATTGCATGAGGTAGCGGTAGTACAGGCCGCGACGTATGCGTGCCTCGGGCAGCTCATGCAGCACAATCTCCTGAATCTCGGCCAAGCTCTCGCGCGCGTTGACAGCCATGACTCCAACATCTCGCGTCTCGTGATGGACCCAACTGCCCAATCGGACGAGGGGCAGCTTGAGCCCGGACCAGAACCAATCGGCGGGCGTCTTGTTCGCTGACAGACCAATCACTAAGAGCTCGCCGCCGGGACGCAACAAACACCGTGCCTTTCGGATCCCGAGGACCAGATCCATGTGATGAAGGCTCGCTACGAATGTCACGACATCGAAGCTGGCTTCCTGGGCACGAAATTCGAGAAAACCTGTCACCTCTAGCTTCACATTGGGAAGGCCGCTTGTTCGCTGACGCGCGCGCTCGATGGCGCCATGATCGGGATCTATTCCGGTCACGGACGCCGAGACCGACGCCAAGCGCTGGATCAGGAGCCCCTCCCCACATCCCACGTCAAGCACGCTCCCGTGGTGTTGCGAAGCCACACGAACGATCCATCTGTGATAGGCAGCGTTGTGGTTCCAGTAGTCCGCCTTGGCTCTCGGATCGTCTGGCTTGGTTCGGGCCATCGCTCGTCAGTTTCGAGGATCGGTACTGATGGATCCAAACGGACCGGCCGGCACCCTGGACTATGTAGTTTTGGATCCAAACGCACGTGTCAGTACCTGAACACCTCGCGCGCGCTGTACGAGGAATCCCGCGGGCAGCATCAGCGCGGCAGAAACCGCAAGCGCCGCGCGGATCGACGCCAGGACTCCCAGCAACCCCACCGCCGGGCCCGCCACGATCTGCCCGAGCGCGTCCGCCTGCCCGACCACTGAGAGCACGGTCGCCCGGACCTCCTCCGGCGTCTCGCGCGCGATCCAGGCGTCGAGCAGAGGCCCGGCCAGGTTGCCGAACGTCTGGGCGCCCACGTACGCGATGACGGCTACGCCCAGCGCCGGCGCGAACGCGAAGACGAGCATCAGAACGCCCCTGGACACATAGAGCGCCGCGAGCATGACGGCGGAGCGAGTGCCGCTCAGCCGCGATGCAACGAGCTGGAACACGCCGATGCCGAGCGCGCAGTTGCACAGCCCGATCAGCGCCAGCCATCCGACGGGCGACAGTCCGCCCGCCGACGCCATCCCCAGGTTGCGGATCAGGTGCGCGGAGTAGAGGCGGTCCCAGCCTTCGCTCGAGATCCCCAAGGCGAGGGCGACCAACACGAGCGTCACAAGGACGCGGCTCGCCCGGATCTGGCGCAGGCCGATCGCCGCGGTGGCGACGATCTTCCGCCGCACCGGCCGGACTTCGGTCATCAGCACCGCGGCGACGGTGCTGACGAGGATCAGCAGCGCGCCGCCCGCGAAGATCGGCAGCCGCGGATCGACCTGGCCGAGGAGCACCGTCGCGCACATCCCGGCCATGAGCCCGCCCATGCTCGCCTGGCCGCCGCGCAGGAAGGTCCGCTCGAGGTCGTCGGTTCCGGCCTGCTGCGCGATCCACGCCTCGATGGAGCCGATCAGGAACGCCCACGCCGCGCCCGAGATCGCCTGCAGCGCCATCAATGCTCCGAAGTCGCGCGTGAAGCCCTGCAGCCCGAGCCCCAGGCCGAGGCCCGCGTAGCCGATCACGGTCGCCGTCTTTCTCCCGACGGCGTCGGCGAAGGCTCCGGTCGGGACCTGAAAACAGAACAGCACGCCCTCGAGCGCGGTGCCGAGCAGCACGAGCTGCAGCGCGTCGAGGCGCGCCTGCACAACCCAGAAGGAAAGAAGCGCGATCAGCAGGCCGCGGGCAACGCCCTCGCCGCCGAGGATGGTCACATAGGTCGCTTTGGGACTGAGTCGATGCATTCCGTCGCTCTCCAGCGCCGCGTAAGGCGCGTCAAACCGAGTGGGTGCGCGGAGAGCGGATGTGGCCCTAGAGCTAGCTGTGGCTGAGACCTAGCTGATGCGCATGCCGTCCACCGCGCGCGTCACTGGACGAGAAGCGATGGTTGACATTGCGGCGCGAGTATAGCGCGGCCTGTCGGGTGCTTAGGCGCTCACCCTTCGAGCCTGAAGTGCTGAGGCCAGGGCGCAGCCCGGCCGGTGCCCCGTCCCCTGCGGCGGCGCCGTGCCCAGGCACTCGGGGCAGGCCCCGACCGAACCCACGGGCGTCAGTCCCGACCACTGGTGCTTGAGCAGCAATCGCTTCAGCTCGGCGTTTTCGGCCTTCAGGCGGGCGACCTCGTCCTGGCTCACAGCATCAACAGTAATCTGAATCGGTGGCCCGGGCTTCGATGTACGAGTTCGCCGGCGGCGAGCAGGCGTTCCTCGCCCTGGCGGCCGCGGTCACCGAGCGCTGCATCGAAGACCCCGAGCTCAACCACGCGTTCTCGCACGGGCTCAGCCACAACCACAACGAGAACCTTGCCGCCTACTGGGCCGAGGTCTTCGGCGGGCCGTCCAGTTACTCGCGCAACCTCGGCGGTCACTCCGGCATGCTCACCATCCACGCCGCACAGGGGGCTCCGGACGAATGGGGTGACCGTTTCGAGGCCTGCTTCATCCAGGCGATGGACGACGCCAGGCTGCCGGACGACCCCGACTTTCGCAAGGCGATGCACGAGTACATCCACTGGGCCACCCGCGAGATGAATACGTACTCCCCAGCGGGCAGCCACGTCGAAGCGGACAAGCCCATGCCGCGATGGTCCTGGGACGGGCTCGTGGAGGCGTAACCGAGGCGCCAGGGCCGGCGTTACCCCGGACGAGATGCCTCGCATAAAGATGGTCGAGGAGGCCGACGCCACCGGACAGCTGGCGGAGCTCTACGGCCAGAGCAAGGCCCGCAGCGTGGCCGGGGTCGTCCCCGAGATCCTGCGCACCATGAGCCTGCGCCCTGACTTCCTCGCCGCCGTCAATCAGGCCTCGATGCTCCACTTCACCGACGGCGCCCTCACGCGTGCGCAGCACGAGATGATCGCGTCGTACGTCTCCGCGCTCAACAAGTGCCGGTATTGACTCAGTTCGCACACCTGGTTCCTGCAGTTGCAGGGCGAGACGTATGGGCAGGTGGCGGAGGCACTGCGCGCGGGTGACCTCGACGCGACAGGGCTCGACCGGCCGCACCGACTCCTCCTCGACTTCGTGGAGACGATCACCAGGCACGCGTACCGCGTGACCGACGAGCAGGTGCAGGAGCTTCGCGACGCTGGTTGGAACGACGAGCAGATCGCGGAGACGGCCTACGACGCGGCGCTTTTCAACCTCTTCGTCCGCCTCGCCGACACATTCGGCATCGAGCCGCCCGTGGTCTACGAGCCGAACGGGATCCCTCCCGCCGCCGCGCGTTAGGCGAGCTTCAGGTCCGTGTAGTCGTTCTGGATGATCTGGTAGCTGCCGTCCACGCTCTGCGACCCCAGGCCCCAGCTCTTGGCGTAGGGCTGCGTCGCCCGGGACAGGACCTTGCCAGACGCGTCGCGCGTGATGTACGTCGCCGTTCCATGCAACGTCACCCCGACCAGCCGGCTCGCCTGCGTGCTGAACTTCGGTAGGAACAGGGTCATCTGGATGCGGTCGAACGCGTAGATCTTCTGCACGCTCGTGTGCGCGGCCACGTCCTGCCTGATCACGTCCTGGAACTCCTTCAGCGCGTCGCCCTCGGCTCCAAGTCCGGCGAGGACCAGGTCATGGGTGCGCCGCGCCTCCGACTCGATGATCAGGTCCAGGACGACGTCATGCGCCTGCTGGTTGGCTTGCGCCTGGGTGATCCCGAACGCGACCACGTTGTCCGGGACCGTCACTGCGGGCAGCGGGGGCACGAACCACACCCGCGCCGACGCGGAACCGGGAGTCGTTCCGCCCGGCGGCGGCAGGGCCTGGCCGCCGGCCCGGAACGCCCACGAGCCGACGTCCTGCGCAGGGGGCCCAATCGTCAGGGCCAGCGTCGGCCTCGTGCCGTCGGGAAGCTCGGGCGCCGGTACCACGCTGTGCAGCGAAAGCTCGGCTGAGAGCGGGAGCGACGTCATCAAAAGCGCCACCAGCCCGATCACCCCTACCGCCCTCCCGCGCAGCGACCAGAGTCCGGGCAGCAGTCCGCCCGCCTCCTCCATCGGCGCAAGCAGCCGCGCCAGCGCAAACCGGCCGGCGCATGCGAACACCAGGCTGGCGAGGATCGCCGTCTTGGTCCAGAACTCGAGCGTCGTCGGTCCCAGCAGGACGACGGAGAGGAACGCGACGATGACGCCGAACACGAACCGCGACACCGGGCCATCGGGCACGGTGCGTGGGTCCGGGACCATGAAGAACGCGAAGATCAGCACCTCCGGCGAGGTGACGAGGATCTGCCAGAGCTGCGCGCCGCATATAGGCGTCGGGTACCAGGACGCGATCATGCAGTGGTCCGGCACCGGCAGCAGTGCGAGCGCGGTGAAGGCCGCGAACGCGGCCATGTAGCCCAGCTCGAGGCCGAGCAGCTTCAGCTCGCGGCCGATGTACAGGCCGCCGCCGATCAAGATCGCGTACGTGACTATCATCCACGGGCCCATTGGGATCCACCACAGGTCCTGCGGTTCGGTGTACTGCGGACCGAGGATGACGAAGGCAAGCACCAGGCCGAGGTTGGAGGGGTTGAAGATGTGCCGGCCTCGCCAGCGAATGAGGTACTTCGAGGCCATCGAGACGGCGACCACGCCGAGGAAGATCTGCCAGCCGTGGGTGCTCCACCACTGGCCGTGGAACGTGCCCGGCACGCGGAGGATGAAGGCCGTGCTGTTGCCGGTCAGCAACCCGCTTGCCGGCCACAGGATGGTCTTGTTCTTGAGGAACTCGAAGCCGAACTCGATCAGGGCGCCGCTGGCGAGACAGATCAGGATCTGGGCGACGGAGAGCCGGAAATCGAGTACCGTCTGGCCGAGGAGCTGCAGCGTGAGCAGCACCGTCGCGACGTGGAGGCGAGGGTCGCGGATGCTCGGCCCGAAGACTCGATACTCGCGGCCGCGGAAAGTCATCTTGCGCGGTTCGGGCGCCATGGTCAGGTAACGCAGTTTGAACTGGCGACGTTACTGGGTCTAGCACCATGAGGAAAGCGATCTTGCTGGTCGCGGTGGCGGCCACGCTGGCGGCGTGCAACCCGTTCGGCCTGCCTTCCACCCGCTCGCTCGAGAACGGCGCCGAGAGCATGCTTGCGTCGGCCACGAGCTTCCAGGTCGCGGGCCACTACCAGGCCGGCGGCGCCGACTGGACGATCACGGTTCAGCTCACGCGGCCCGACCGCGAGCACGTGATCGCCACCAGCGCAGGTCAGCAGCTCGAGGCGGTGGTCGTGGGCGGCGCGGCCTACTTCCGCGGCCAGAAGTTCCTCGCCGCGCACCTCACCGATCCCCGGTCGCAGGCGCTGGTCAACGCGGCCGGCGAAGCCTGGTGGAAGGGGATCGCGGTCGACGTGCCGACCTTCCCCGACCTCACCGGCGGCACTGCCCTTCGCTCGAACTTCCTCGGACCTGCCGTGACGAAGCGCGTCGACGACCAGTCGGTCAACGGCTTCGCCGCGGTCGAGCTCTCCGGCGCGAGGGCGGACGTGTACATCGGCACCGACCCGCCTTACCCGTTGCTCCGGGTGCGGTTGAAGGACGGTGTGACGGTGGACGGAATCACCAACGCCGACTTCGTCTTCAGCCGGGTCGGCGCGGATTTCGCCATCAGCGAACCGTCGCCCGTCATCGACTTCAGCAACCTCTCCACCCTGCCACCGATCTACACCGTGCTTGCGGTCGACACGACGGGCTGCGGGTCGACTTGCGTCGTGTCGGCGACGCTGAAAAACCTCGGCGGGCCGACCGGGGCCAGCGCGCCGTCGACGGTCACGTTCACCATGACCGACCCGGTGTCGAACCGGACACTCGGTACGTGCAGCGCGACCGTCCAGCCGGACGTCGGCTACAACCAGACGACGACCGTCTCGTGCACGATCGCCGCCCAGCCCGTGAACGCGGCCGTGGTCACGGCCGTGGCGACCAACCCGGGCCGCGGCCAGAGCGGAATGGCCGCCGTCCGCCACTCGTTCTAGGAGCGTGGCTCAGCTCGAGATCCCGCCTCGCGGGACGCGGGGCTCTCGCTTTCCGATCTTCCTTTTTCGGCTTCTGATGCCGCTGGCGGCGGGCCAGGTCACGCGCTACCGCAAGAACGCCACCGCCGAGCCGCCCACGATGCGGGGATTTCCGACGGTCCTTCTCACCACCATCGGCGCAAGAACAGGCGTCGAGCGCACCCACGTGCTCGGCGGGTTCAAGGACAAGGAATCCTGGCTCGTCGTCGCGTCCAACGGCGGCGCGGCCATGCACCCGCGGTGGTTCATCAACCTGGCCAAGAACCCGGACAAGGTCTGGCTCGAGGTCGGGAACCAGAAGTTCCACGTCCAGCCGGCCGAGCTCAAAGGCGGCGAGTACGAGGACGCGTACTCGCGAATTACGGCCGCGGCATCGAACTACGGCAAGTACCGCAAGGTGACCGACCGCGAGATCCCGGTGATAAGGCTGACCCCGATCTCGTAACGTCGAACGGGTGACGCGTGCCGCCGGGCTCGTGGTTTTCGCGCTGGTTGCCGGGGGTTGCATGTCGACCTCGTCGCCGGCCACACAGCCCACGCACGTATTCCTGATCGTGATGGAGAATCACTCGGCGCAGCAGGCGCTCGAAGGGCCGTTTGTCGCGTCACTGGCGGCGCAGTATGGCGTCGCGAACAATTACCACGCGGTCGCGCATCCGAGCGTGCCGAACTATCTCGCCCTCACGTCAGGCTCGACGTGGGGCGTAGTCGACGACAACTTCCACAACCTGCCCCCTCACGACCTCGGAACGGAGTTGACCAAGGCGGGCGTCAGCTGGCGCGCATACATGGAAGGGTTGACCGGCGCCGGCTGCCTCGACAGCCCGCTGCCGTACGACCCGGGCCACAACCCGTTCGTCTTTTATGGCGGCAAATGCCCAGCGAACGTGGTTCCGTTCAGCGCGCTCAGCACCGACCTCGCTGGGAACACGCCACGCTTTGTCTGGATCACGCCCGACCGGTGCCACGACACGCACGACTGCGCCGGCGCAGTCGGGGACGAGTGGCTGAGCCAGCACGTCGCGCGGATCACCGACTCCTCCGCATGGAAGTCGGGCGGGGTGCTGTTCATCACCTGGGACGAAGACGACGACACGGGCGGCGACAACCAGGTCCTGACCCTCGTCATCCAGCCGGGAGTAGCCCACGTTGCGAGCTCCAGGCATTACGACCACTACTCGCTGCTGGCGACGGTCGAGGACCTGCTCGGGGTCAAGCGGCTCGGCAGCTCGGCGCAGGCGACGCCGATGACCGACCTCGTCAAGGGCTAGTCCCATTCATGGGAAGGGCTAGTCCTCCCCATTCATGGGGAGGTGGCGGCGAAGCCGCCGGAGGGGCCTCTACCTTATCTATGTGACCGTGATCGTCTGCGACGTCGGCCCTCGCGACGGGCTGCAGAACGAAGCCAGGACGCTGGAGCCCGCGGTTCGGGCGCAGCTGTGCGACCGCCTGGCCTCCGCCGGCGTGAAGAGAATGGAGGCGGCAAGCTTCGTCAGGTCGGAGCGAGTGCCGCAGATGGCCGGCGCCGAAGAGGTGATGGCCGCGCTGCACCGCCGGCCCGGCACGGTCTACGCGGGTCTCGTCCTGAACGAAAAGGGTTACGAGCGCGCGATCGCGGCCGGCGTCGACGAGGTCCACTACGCCCTCTCGGCCACCGACGAGTTCGGCCGTCGCAACCAGAACGCCACCACCACCGAGGGCCTGAAGACGGCGCTCGCGCTGGTCGCACGCGCGCGCAGCGACCGGGTGCCGGTGACGGTGACGATCAGCGTCGCGTTCGGCTGCCCGTTCGAGGGCCCCGTGGCGCCGGAGCGCGTGCTGAAGATCGTCGAGCGCCTGATGGCGGTGCCGCCGGACGAGGTGTGCCTCGCCGACACGATCGGCGTGGGCGTGCCGGCGCAGGTTCACGAGCTCGTCCGCGGGTCTCGCGCCCTCGGCGCCGCCGTCGGCGCGCACTTTCACAACACTCGAAACACGGGCTACGCGAACGCCGTGGCCGCGCTCGAGGAGGGCGTCGTCTCGCTGGACGCATCGGTGGGGGGCGCCGGCGGGTGCCCGTTCGCGCCGAACGCGACCGGGAACATTGCCACCGAGGATCTGGTCTACCTGCTGCGCGGGATGGGCGTGGAGACGGGCATTGACCTCAACGCGCTCATCGAGACCTCGAAGTGGTTGGGCGAGAAGCTCGGCAAGGCATTACCGAGCATGCTCGACAGGGCGGGCGACTACCCCTACCCGACTTAACTCTCCCTCTCCCCTTCAGGGGAGAGGGCTAAGGTCGACATAATCCCCTCTCCCCTTCAGGGGAGAGGGCTAGGGTGAGGGGCGTTCCCTAACTACGGACCGCTTGGTTGAGTCCGTACAGCGCGCCGAACTTCTTCTGCACGTAGGCGATCCACGGCGCCGCGGCGAGCGGCTTGCCCGTCGCCCGCTCGAGTAGCTCGTTCGGCGTGAACTTGCGCCCGTGGATGTGCACGTTCTTGCGCAGCCAGCTCAGCAGCGCCGCGAACTGGCCCTTCTCGATCTGCGCGTCGAGGTCGGGGATGTCGGCGCGGATCTTCTCCATGAGCTGCGCGCTGACCAGGTTGCCGATGGTGTAGCCGGGAAAGATGCCGAAGCTCACGCTCGACCAGTGGATGTCCTGTAGCGCGCCTTCGCGGTCGTTGGGCACGTCCAGTCCGAGGTAGGTCTTGAAGCGTGCGTTCCACGCTTCGGGGACATCCTTCACCTTCAGCTTGCCCTCGAGGAGCTCGTTCTCGAGCTCGAAGCGGAGCAGGACGTGCATGTTGTACGTGACCTCGTCCGCCTCGACGCGGATGAACGAGGGGTGAGATTTGTTGACCGCGCGGTAGAAGGCCTCTGCGTCGACGCCGCGCAGCGGTTCTGGGAAGACCGCCTGCAGGCTCGGAAAGAAATGTCGCCAGAACGGAAGGCTGCGTCCGACGACGTTTTCCCAGAGCCGCGACTGCGACTCGTGGACGCCGGGCGAGGCGCCGTCCCAGAGCGGCGTGCGGTCGATGCCGGCGCCTATACCCTGGTTGTACATGCCGTGGCCAGACTCATGAATCGAGCCGAAGAGGCACTCGTTGAAGAAGTCGCGCGAGACGCGCGTGGTGATGCGCACGTCGCCGGGGTCGATGCCGATCGAGAAGGGATGCGTGGAGAGGTCCTGGCGGCCGCGCTCGAGGTCGTAACCGAGGCGCTTGACGACATCGAGCGCGTAGGAGAGCTGGAGGTCGGGGTCAAAGCCGCGGTAGAGGGCGCTGTCGTCGACCGCGCCGGCGTGGCTGGCGATGTCGCCGACCAGGGGGACGATGGCCTCCTTGAGCTCTTCGAAGATCTGGCCGAGCTGACTGGTTGTCATGCCCGGCTCGCTGCGGTCGAGCAGCGCGTCGTACGGCCGCTCCTCGTAGCCGAGCGCGTCCGCGATGCGGCGGTTGAGCTCGACGTTCTTCTCGAGGTAGGGGGCGAAGATGCTGAAGTCTGCGTCTCGCCGAGCCTTCTCCCACATCGGCCGCGCTACGGAGCCGGCGTGCGCGGTCTCGGCGACAAGCTCGGAAGGGAGCTTGCGCGCCTGGTCGTAGTCGCGGCGCGTGACGCGCACGATGCTCGCCTCGTCGGAGTCGTATGGTGCGTCGGCGAGCTCGTCTTCGAGGTCGTCGAGCAGCCGGCCGACCTCGTCGGAGGTCAGGCGCTCGTGCGCGAGCTTGAGGACGGTCGAGAGCTGCTCGGCGCGGCCCTGCACGCCCCCGGGCGGCATGTAGGTCTCCTGGTCCCACTCGAGCACCAGCGCGGCTCGGGTGAGGTCGGTGACCTCGGCCAGGACCTGGCGCAGCTGGTTGAGCTTGCCGCTCGTTTTGACCGCCACCCTCTTACGGGTATTCTCCCGAATAGCCGAACCGGCGTGTCGCCCCGCTAGCTCAGTGGATAGAGCATCTGCCTTCTAAGCAGAGGGTCGGGGGTTCGAATCCCTCGCGGGGCGCCAGATTGCCACTAGCGTGAGGAGTCGGGCAGCCTGGTCGGCACGAGCCTGAGCGCCACCATCGACAGCAGCTGCACGCACAGCACCACCAGCACCACGTAGATGCCGAAGCTCGCCAGGTGAAGCAACTGGTCGATGAACAGCGGCGGCCAGATGATCTCGAGAGCCGTATCGATTACGAGCGCGACCACGACTCCCATCAGCAGGGACCCGAGTCTCAGCCAGGCAAACGGCACGGGCGTTGGCGTCGGCACGCGCACCGCGGCCCACGCAGGCTCGGTCACGGTGTGTGTTTGGGGTGCGACCTCGAGCGCGGCACGACTGCGCGCCAGGCCCTGCAGCAGGGATATCCGCGTCGACAGCCTGGTGTAGGCGGGGAGCAGCAGCCGGATCAGCCTCGAGCTGAATCCAAGCTTCGCCAGGCGTGTGCCCCAGACCGTGTGTGTACCTCCGGGCACCGGTGTGAAGCGCTTTTCGCCCTCGACCATCGACGCGCCGCCCTGGGTCAGTCCCCGGAGCAGCGTGTACGGCTCGTAGACAGTGTCTTCGGCAACCACCTCGCGCGTGGTCCACAGAAACTTGAGGCGCGCCCGCATCCTGAGGCCGCCGTTCGCAAGCCTCTCCCGCTCCACCGGGCCGACGACTCTCACCTGCGGAACGATGAGCGGCAGATGGTCCGAGTCATCGGCGAACCACTGGAAGACGGCCTGCGGCGGCGCGTTGATGGTGCCTTCCACCCATGTCCAGCCGTCCATCGAGGCGATTGTGGGCCAGCCGGGCCGAATCGCAGCCGGGTTTCGGCGCCGGTGCGGTCAGGTCGCGGCGATCAGCGCCACAGCCACGATCGCCGTCACCGCGCCGGTCGCCTGCACAACGCTCAACCGCTCCTTCAGCACCAGCCGCGCGCTCAGCACCGTAAACGCCGGATAGAAGGACGTGAGCAACGCGCTCAGCGAGAGCAGGCCATGGAACGTCGCGTACAGATAGAGCACGACGCCGGTCCCGTCAAGCGTGCCTCCGATCCCGATCAGCCGCCAGGTCGTGCGCCCCGGAATCGGTGACACCCGCGTCACCAGGGCAAAGGTCAGCGAGGCGGCGGCTGATCCCAGGCGGCCGCTTACGAACGCCGTCACGCCCGCGGGGCTCGCGAAGTGATAAAGGATGAAGAACAGGCCGAACCCGATCCCCGCCACGACCGCCAGGCCGATCGCCGTTCGCGCGCCGTCCCCTCCGGTCCGGCCGCCCGCGTTGAGCAGGACGATGGCGACAAGTCCCGCGGCGATGCCGGCGATCTGCCCGACGTGCAGCCTCTCGCCGCCCAGCAACCCGAAGCCCACAGGCAGCGCCGCGGCGACGACCGCCGTGATCGGCGACACCACGCCGATCAGGTTCAGGGCCATCGCGCGGTAGAAGGCGATCAGGCCCAGGCCGCCCACCGCGCCGCCGGCGAAGGCGAACAGGGCGGCAGTCAGATCCGGGCGCGACGGCAGCAGCCACAGCGCAAGCGGCAGCGCCACGAAGCCGACCGTTTCGACGCCGATCGCGACGCTGGGCGGCGGCGAGCGCCTGCCCGCGACTCCGCCCGTGAAGTCGGCAACGCCGAGGGTCGCGGCCGCGCCGAGCGCCGCCGCGGGGGAGAGGAGCTGGTTCAGGGAGTGGATCGTAGCCGGGACGCCACAAGGGGTACTCGTGGCGGGCTAGCGTTGTAGAGACATGTCGAGCGAACAACAGCGACCGCAGCTTCCGACGGACATGAAGGCCTTCAACGCGCAGCTCATCGCGGAGTACCGCGCCAGCGGAGGCAAGCTCACCGGACCGAGCGCGGGCATGAACCCGCTGCTGCTGACCACGACCGGCGCGAAGTCCTTCGCCGAGCGGACCGTCGTAGTCGGCTGGCGGCCTCACGGCGACGCCATCGCGGTCATCGCCTCCAACAACGGAGCCGACAAGGCGCCCTACTGGTTCGCCAACCTGAATGCGAACCCGGTGGCCACCGTCGAGGTCGCAGGTGACAAGTTCAAGGTCAAGGCGCGCGTCGCCGAAGGGCAGGAGCGGGCGGAGCTGGCGAAGCTGATCGACTACTACGAGCGCCAGCAGGCGCTCACTTCGCGCGAGATCCCGATCGTCGTGCTGGAGCGGGTCTGACCGTTAGCTTCTCGCGCAGCCCGGCCATTCGATTCTTCGCCAGGTTGCTCTTCATCACCCACATCACGTCCTTGTCCGTCGAGCGCAGCCACTTCTGCAAATAGGGCGTGGCGTTCGCGGGCGCCGCCGCGGCCGCGATGCTCCAGCCGTAGCCGAGCGCCTGCCGCAGCACCCGGAAGCCCTCCTCGCTGCGCCCAGTGGCCGCCGCCAGAGACCGCGTGATGTGGTCGAGGATCGCGAGCAGCTCGACGGTGTCGGCGTTGCTGCTCAAAAGGGTGGGCTCGCACAGACCGGCGACGACCGCGCGCTGGACGTACGCGTCGCCCTGCGCCCACGTCCTCATCTCGCTGAGCAGCCTGGCCATGTTCTCGCGGCCCAGCCTCTGCAGCGCGATCGCGACGCCCTCACGCACGCGCCACCGCGGATCGGACGCGAGCTCGCGCAGCCAGGTCATCACCGTGTCCGGTTCGAGCAGCGCGATCCGGCCCAGGCCGGCCGTGCCGCACAGGGCGAGGAACTCGTCCTCCGACGCCGAGTAACGCCACAGCCGGTCTGCGTCCGCCTCCTCGGCGACGGCCGCGACCAGCTCGAGGTTGGCGCGCGGTCCGGGCAGCCCCGAGTGCTTCTTCAGATAAGGCTCCCAGTCCTTGAGCTCCCTCAGCTCCGTGCGATACGCCTCGACGCGCCCGGCCATTCGCGCGATCGTAGCGGTGAATAATGTCCAGATGAGCGACGGAAGCGCGGAGGCGCCGAAACACACGCACGAGAAGCGCCGGCTGATGCTGACGCAGGCCCTGCGCAGTCCGGTGCTGAACCCTGCCGGCACCGAGGTCGGCCGGGTGGAGGATTTCATCGTCAAGCTCTCGGACGGCGCCTACCCGCCGGTCACGGGGCTCAAGGTCCGCGTGGGCGCGCAGGACGTGTTCATCGGCAAGGGCGTGATCGAGTCGCTCGAGCCGGGCGGAGTGCGGCTCAACACCCACACCATCCGCACCGAGGCGTTCCAGCGCCGGCCGGGCGAGGTGCTCCTTGCGGCCGATGTCCTGGGCAGGCACGTCGTCGACGTGGTCAAGGGGCGCATCGTCCAGGCACACGACCTGGTGCTGGCGCCGGGCGACGACGGGTGGTACCTCGCCGGCATCGACCGCAGCCCCCAGGCCATGCTGCGGCGCTTGCTGCCGCGCCGCGGCCGCCCCGACCTGCGCCGTCACGCGATCCTCGACTGGAAGGACATCCAGCCCTTCGTCGGCCAGGTGCCAACGGCCAAGCTGCTCATGCCGCTTCAGCGCCTTCGCCGCCTGCACCCGGCGCAGATCGCGGACATCATCGAAGGCGCCTCGCACGAGGAGGGCCAGGAGATCATCGAGGCGGTCGAGAGCGACCCCGCGCTGACGGCCGACATCTTCGAGGAGCTCGACGCCGAGCACCAGGTCGAGTTTCTGAGGTCGAAGTCCAACGAGGAGGCGGCACACATCCTGGAGCGGATGGCCCCCGACGACGCCGCGGACCTGCTGGGCGAGCTGGACCAGGACCGGCGCAAGCCGATCTTCGAGATGATGACCGCTAGCCAGCAGCACAAGCTGCGCAAGCTCCTCCAGTACCACCCGACGACGGCGGGCGGAATGATGAGCCCTGACTACGTCTGGGTCGTGCGCGGCTCGACTGTCGACATGGCGCTCGAGGCCGTGCGCACCGACGACAAGGCGCCCCATCAGCTTCTGGCCACAGTCTTCGTCACCGATCAGGACGGGAAATTCGCCGGCAGCATCGGCGTGGTCGAGCTGATGCGCAGCGACCGTGCGCGCAACGTCGATGACCTCGAGCTGACGCACGTGTCGGTGTACGGCAACGCCGACTTCGCCGACGTCGCGCTGATGATGGCCGACTACAACCTCACCGCCCTCGGCGTGGTCGACGCCGCGGGCAACCTGATCGGCGCGATCTCCTCCGACGATGTCATCGCCGAGCTCATTCCCGAGAACTGGCGCGACCGCGCCGAAGCCAGCACGGGCGTATAGACGAAGTTGTCTGAGCGCGAGCCCAACCGCAAGGACTCGCGCTTGAGGCCAAGCTCATCGGTTCTCGACGACCTGCACGAAGGCGATATCCGCGGAGCCTTCGGGACGATCCGCGTCAGCGACGTCAACCCGCGGCGCACGTGGCGCCGCCGCCTGCTCACCCTCGCCGCCATCGTCGGCCCTGGCCTGATCGTCCTCGTCGGCGACAACGACGCGGGCGGCGTCTCGACTTACGCGCAGGCAGGACAGGACTACGGCTACTCGTTGCTGTGGACGCTGCTCCTGCTGATCCCGGTGCTGATCGTCAACCAGGAGATGGTCGTGCGCCTCGGCGCCGTGACAGGCGTCGGCTACGCGAGGTTGATCAGCGAGCGGTTCGGCCGTGTATGGGGAGTGTTCTCGGTCGCCGGCATCTTCCTGCTGAACTTCCTGACCATCAGCACCGAGTTCATGGGCGTCAGCCTGGCCGGCGAATATTTCGGGCTCAAGCCGCTGGTCGTCGTCCCGATCGCTGCGCTGATCCTGATCGCCATCACGATCAGCGGCAACTTCCGTCGTTGGGAGCGCGCGATGTTCGTCTTCCTGTTCGCCAGCCTGCTGGTCCTGCCGCTGGCGGTGCTGAGCCACCCTGACCCCGGCGCCACGCTGAAAGGATTCGTCATTCCCGGCGTCGAAGGAGGGCTGACTTCCAACTCCGCCCTGTTCATCGTGGCCGTGGTCGGGACCACGGTCGCACCGTGGCAGCTCTTCTTTCAGCAGTCCAACGTCATCGACAAGCGAATCACGCCGCGCTGGCTGGAATACGAGAAGGCGGACACGGTGATCGGCGCGTTCGTGGTGGTGATCGGGGCGGCGGCGATCATGATGGCGACCGCGTCGGCGTTCATGGGAGCTGCCGAGTTTGGCCACTACCAGGACGCTCTGCATATCGGGCTCGGCCTCCGCCAGCACATCTCGCCAGTCGCGGGCGCCCTGTTCGCCCTCGTGCTTTTCGACGCCTCGATAGTGGGCGCGTCGGCGGTGACGCTGGCCACGTCCTACGCCTTCGGCGACATCTTCGGACTGCGGCACTCGCTCCACCGGGGCGTGCGCGAGGCGAAGCTGTTCTACTCGTCGTATACAGTGCTGGTCGCGCTGGCGGCCGCGATCGTCCTCATCCCACACGCACCGCTCGGACTGTTCACGACCGCGGTCCAGGCACTGGCCGGGATCATGCTGCCGAGCTCGACGGTCTTCGCCGTCCTCCTGTGCAATGACCGCCAGGTGCTTGGACCCTGGGTCAACAAGCCCTGGCTCAACGCGATCGCCGGCGTGATCATCGGCACGATGCTCGTGCTCTCGCTGATACTCGTCGTCTCGACCGTCGTTCCATCGGTCGACGTCACGTGGCTGCTCGTCGTCCTCGGCTCGGGGGCCGCTTTGGTGCTGGTGGCCGGCGGCGCGTGGAGCTGGATCACGGGACGCGGAAGGCCGAGCGAGCCCGAGATGTCACGCCAGGAGCGTGAGAACTGGAGGATGCCCGCCCTAGCCCTGCTCGAGCGCCCCACCTGGTCAGTTGCGCGCCGCGCGGCGATCGTGCTGCTCAGCGGCTATCTCGTGCTCGCGATCGTCTCGCTGACGGTGAAGGCCGTGCAGCTGGCGATGCACAGGTAGTCGGAACTTCAGACCCGTTAACAGGCCAATTACAAAGGAATACCGGCAGCCGGTCTACAATCCTCCTCCGTGCCCCTCGGCTTGAGACCGGGGCGCCGCATCAGGGCATCACGCCGGCGGCTTAGCCCACTTCGCACCAGCTTTCTCGTCGTGCTCGCCATCGTGCTGTCGTCGGTGGCGGGCGGGATCGCGTATTTCATGCCTGCCGCGCAGCTCGCGCTCGATTCCACCGGCCAGGTCATCCAGGTGCCAACGCCCTCGCCGACCGACCTGCTCACCTCGCCCAGCCCTTCATCGGCACCTTCCGCGCAGCCGATCACGGGCGCATTCACGGTGTTGCTGCTTGGCTCTGACGACGACTCAAAATTCCAGGGCGACCACGTGCTCACCCAGTCGATGATCCTGGTCCGGGTCGTGCCGTCGCAGCAAAAGGTCACGATGCTTTCCATCCCACGCGACCTTTACGTCCATCTGTCCACTGGCGGCTACGGCAAGATCGACGGCGCCTACTCATACGGCGGTGCGGGTGCGGCGATAGCGACGGTCGAGCAGGACTTCCAGGTCCACATCGACGACTACATCTGGATCGGCCTTCTCGGCCTGATCAAACTGATCGACGCGATCGGCGGGATCGACGTCGTGACCAGCCATCCGGTGATGGACGACTACTACCCTTCCGACGTTTACAGCCGCGATCCGTACGACTACGAACGGGTCGCGGTGCTGGCCGGTCCGCAACACCTCGATGGAATCAACGCCATGCAGTACGTGCGCTCGAGGCACGGCGACTTTCAGAGTGACTTCGGTCGTTCACAGCGGCAGCAAGAGGTGCTGACGGCGATCCGGGTGAAGGCCAAGGAGGTTTCACCCGAGGACCTGCCGGCTCTTTCGGCGGCGCTCAAAGGCGAGCTGAAGACCAGCATCGGCCTGTCGCGTGTCGCACAGATGCTGCCCCTGGCGGCCAGCCTCGACGATCCAAACGCGATTCGCCAGCTCTTCCTGCTTCCCCCGTACACCCACGGCGGCGCGCCTGGCGGAAGCCTCATCGCCGACTGGGGAGCCATCCTGCCTTTGGTTCACACGTATTTCCCGTGATCCCGATTTCCCGTCTTGTCCTTGCGGCGGCGCTCGCGGTGGTGATGGTCTTCAGCGGCACCTTGACGTACATCGCCCTCGGGTCGCGGACGTCGAAGGTCGCGCTTCCGCCCGCCAAGCCCACAGAGGCCAGTCCACGCGCCCAGGCGCCGTCGCTTCCCGGCACCCTCTACCTCTCCCAGGAGGGCGCCATTTACAGCCTCAGCGCGGGCAGGTTCCATCAGCTGACCTCCGAGTCGGGTTGGACGCAGCCGTCGATCTCACCAAATGGCGACATCGTGGCTGTCAAGCGGTCCGCTTACTACTCGGACCTCTACGTGCTGAATCCGTTCGGGACCGTCAAGCGTCGAATCACCAACAACTCCCAGCCAAGGAACTCGGATACCGGCCTCTATCACTGGGTTTTCTATCCCCGCGTCAGCGCTGATGGCCGGACCATCTGGCTCGCCTACGACAAGCCGAAATTCGCGTACGACGTCGTCCTTTCCATCTGGTCGATGCCTTACTCGGGTTCGCTCAGCCAGGGCCGGCTCTGGGGCAACGCCGCCGACTACACCGGAGGCGACGTGCAGCCGGTCCCGGTCAGGGGCGGCGTCCTGTACACCAAGTACGACTACGCGTCGCGGTACAGCGCGAACCTCGAGTCCAGACTTGTGGGAATGTTGTTCATCACCAACGGCAGCTCACCCGGCCGCCAGCTCACAAACCCGGCGGAAGACTGCCGCGACCCGGCGATTTCACCGGATGGCACGAAGGTCGCGATGATCTGCACCTACATGAAGCAGATCTCTTACTTGACGATCGCGTCGTGGAACGGGTCGAAGCTCGGTGTGCGCCAGACGATCCTCAGCAACCAGATCGTCGCCCAGCCCACCTGGGCGCCCGACGGATCAGGCATCGCGTACCTCGCGCCGGGCGCCGGGCAGTCGGGACCATTTCAGCTGTGGTGGCTTCCGAGCGCCGCCTATGCGCCGCCGCCGGCGCCGGTGCCGACGCCGACTCCGGGTGGGCCGTACAACGGGACGCTGCCGTCACCGAGTCCGCCGCCGGTGGTGGTCATCAAACCGATCCAGGTGACGACGAACAACGGCTTCGACGCGACGTCGCCGCTGGCCTGGGGCTCGTAACCCCCAGTCATCGTTTTGCGCAAAACGCCCGCGTCGGGACCTGACTTTGGCATTGTTTTGCGCAAAACGTGTGGATCAGCAGCCCGGGCCGGAGCTCAGCACCGGCTCGGCATCGGCGGCGGCGGCCTGGGCCTTGGTGACGTAGTGTTCCGCCAGCATCTGCGCGAGCACCTGTGAGCGGCGGTCCCGCGCGGCCTCGGGGTTGACGGTCGGGTCGTAGACCGACGGCGCCTGCGTGACCCCGGCCAGCAGCGCGTACTGTCCGAGGGTCAGGCCCTTCAGGGGCGCGTGGAAGTACGTGCACGCTGCGTTCGTCACCCCGTACCGCCCGAATCCGGTGGTGATCTCGCTCAGGTAGTCGGCCAGGATCCGTTTCTTGCCCAGGATGCGTTCGACCTTCAGCGCCAGCACCATGCCCTCGAGCTTGTTGTAGCCGTGGTCCGAGCCGCCCAGGTAGGCGTCTTTGACCAACTGCTGAGTGATCGTCGAGCCTCCCTGGCACAGGCAGAGGTTGGTTACGTCGTAAAGCACCGCCCGGCCGAGGCCGACGGAGTCGATGCCGTGGTGCTGGTAGAAGCGCTCGTCCTCGATCGCGACCACGGCCTCGGCCAGCTGCGATGGGACCTCGTCCTCGCTCAGCAGCGGCGCCCCGCGGGATGCGACCAGTGCCTGGACCCGGGCCTGAACGTCGTCGCCGCTCGGGGTCCACACCCAGGCCGTGGCCGCGCTCGGCGCGAGCAGGGCCGCCGCGATGGCGAGCGCCAACGCCAGCCGCCACGCGTACACGCTGGTACTGAACGTCCGGCGGAGTTCAGCCGTTACGGGGTTCCTCATTAAAACGCCGGGCTTCCGTGTGAGAATGGCGCATGCCCATCAAGTGGAAGGTCGCCCTGGTGGAGGATGACCGGCGCCTGGCAAGGGCGGTCGCCACTGGTCTGGGTGAGGAGGGTTACACGGTGCGGGCGGTCGAGTCCGCCGGCCGCGGAATCGAGCTGGTCAGGGAGTGGAACCCGGACGTGGTGCTCCTCGACCTGATGCTCCCCGACAACGACGGGCCCGAGCTGTTCGAGAGCTTCCGGGCGGAGACCGACGCCGCCCTGGTCGGTATCAGCGCCAAGTCGTCGATCAGCGACCGGATCGCGGGCCTGAAGCTCGGCGCCGACGACTACGTCTCCAAACCGTTCGCCCTCGAGGAGCTGATGGCGCGCGTGGAGGCGGTCATCCGCCGGCACCGCGGCAAGGGCGGCGCCAGGCTCGTCTCGGGCGACGTGCTGGTCGACCTGAGCGACGGTCGGGCCACGCGGGCCGGCCGGCAGCTCGCGCTCACCGGGATCGAGTTCCGCATCCTGGCGGCGCTGATGCGGAACAGCGGCCAGCTCGTCACCTACGCCCAGCTGGCGGAGGCCGTATGGGCGGTGACAACCGGACCCGAGTCCAATTCGTTAGAGGTTCATGTGTCACGCATCCGGCAGAAGCTGGAGCAGGATGGTGCTTCGAGGCTGATCCACACGGTGCGGGGACTGGGGTACAGATTCAGTCCGGAATAGAAAGGGTTGGGAGCATGAAAGCGAGGAGCGTGGTGGCCGGCGTCCTGGCGGCGGGGGCGATGGTGATCGGAGGCGCGGTAGGGGCCTCCGCGAATGTGATCTGGTGCCTGGCGGACCCTCCGGTGCTGGTCCAGACAGCGACCGGCACCAACCTGACCGTCAACGTCACGGTGGCGGTGCCCCAGTCCCAGGCCAAATACATCAATGACGTGCACGTCACGACCCTGACCGCGCCCGACGGCGCAGGCGGGACGATGATCACGGTCGACGTGACCGTGCCGGCGACCATCTCGACCGCGAACGTCACGGTCACGGTCAAGAAGTTCAAGATCACCGACTCCACGACCGTTCCGGGAGGTGGCACGACGACCCTCCACCTGGACGTGCCGGCAGCCTGAGTCCGATGGTTGCGGCCTCGACGACGCAGGCGCGCCCGCTCCGCGTCGTCCTCGTCGGCGTGCCCGCCGCGTCCGTGGCTCTCGCGGCCGTCGCCGCCGTCGTCGGCGGGTTTGGCGTCCCCGACCGGTGGAGGCTGCTCCTGATCCCCGGCTGCTTTGCCGCCGTCGCGCTCGCCGAGCGGTTCCCGGTCAAGATCGGGCCGCAGCAGAAGATCAACCTGGGCGCGCTGCCGTGCCTGCTTGCGGTCCTGCTCCTGCCCCCCGGCCTGGGTCCGGCGACGGCGGGGCTCAGCGTGCTGGCGGGCAATCGCTTCGTCCGCCGCAGCTGGACGGAGAGCGTATATAACGCCGGCAACGTGCTGGCCGCCGGCTCGCTGGCGGCAATAACAGCAATGGCGGGCGCCGTCGGCGCGACCACGAGCCTGGCAGCGGACCTGCGGGCGACGCTCGCCGCATTCCTTTATGTGGTGGTCAACCTGGCGCTGGCCGTCCTGCCGCCGGCGCTGATCACCGGCCGGCCGTATATGAAGCTCGCCCGCTCCGCGGCCGCGGCCACCTGGCCCGCGCTGCTGACCCTCGCGGCGTCGGCGGTGGTGATCGCGCTCCTCTTCGTGATGGCTCCGGTGGTGGCGCTGCTGCCGCTGGTCGTCCTGCCGCTCGTCTACCGCATGAACCGCGCGATCGAGGCGCAGGCGAAGGCCAACGAGCAACTGGAGGCGGTGCTCGCGTCGCAGCGGCGGTTCCTCACCGACGTCTCGCACCAGGTCGCGACGCCGCTGGCGACGATCATGACCAACCTCTCCATCCTCCGCCGCGCCAACCGCGGCGCGCCCGCGGACAACGCGGTCGCGGACAGCGTCGCCGAGGCGGAGCGGATGAAGCGGATGCTCGGACGCCTGCGCTCGCTTGCACACGCGGACGAGGACGTGCCGCTGCGCCGCGAGCTGGTCGACCTCGCCGAGCTGACCGCCGACGTGGTGCACGCGTACGCCGCGCAGGCGGCGACGTCGGGCGTCGACCTGGTGGCGGAGATCGAAGCGCACGCGCAGGTCAGCGTCGACAAGGACCTCTTGCGCGAAGCGGTCGCGAACCTGGTCGACAACGCGGTGCGGGTGAGCCCGCGCGGGGGACTGGTCACGCTGACCGTGGAACGGGGGTCAGGCGGTCCCGCGATCGCGGTCGCCGACCACGGGCCGGGGATCGAGGAAGACCGCCTGCCGCGGCTCTTCGAGCGCTTTCAGCGAAGCGATTCCGGCAGCGGCCTCGGACTTGCGATCGCGCGCCGCGTCGTGGAGCGGCATGGGGGGACGATCAAGGTCAAGACCGCGCGCGGCGCGGGGAGCACGTTCACGATCGAGCTGCCCGGCTAGCCTCGCCTTGCCCGGCTAGCGGATCAGGCCGCCGTCGTAGGGCTGTCCCGCGACCGCGTTCAGGCCGCATACCCACTTGAACACCTGCTGGCCGTTGCCGCCGCCCTTCACCGTCATGGTGTCGAAGAACACCGAGCCTGTGTACTGCGGGCTCGAGTTGCCGTCGCTGACGTAAGGGCTTTTCGGCAGGTAGATGATCCCGCTCATGTCCGTGCTCGCGCTCGGGCCGACCGAAACGCCCGCGGTGTACGGATTCGAACCCGAGCCCCAGATGACGAAGTTGTGCGTGCCCATCGGGTCGCGTGGACCCGTGTAAGCGGGCGGGGGCGGGTTCAGGTCGTCGAGCCCGTTCAGAACCGCCTGGCTGATGTCGAGGCCGGCGTCGCTGCCGTCGACGACGATCGCCACCGCGCCGGCCGGGTCGGAGACACCCGAAGGCATGTGCACGGTGTTCGTGATGTTCCCCAGCGCCATGTTCGGAGCGTTGATGATCTTGTAGACGCCGCCGTTCATCAGGCCGCCGCTCGGCGCGAAGCCGTTGTAGATCCCGGGCATCCATCGGCCCTGCGCATCCTTGGCCTGCACGGGCGACGTGTAGGTGACATTCGGCGGGATCGGCCACGCCCTGTCGTACTGGTTGGGCGGCGCGACGCCCGGGTTTGGCGGCACCGAGCCACCGTCGGTCGTGTGGTACAGAAGCCCGTTGCTGCCGCCGCCGATGTCGAGCAGGTTCGGCAGGCCGCAAGGGTCGCCGTTGTAGTTCGTCTGCCCGGAGGGCACTCCGGTCGAATGCGGGTCGTTGTTGGCGCCGAACGATCCGTACGCGTACACCGGCCCGGTCACGGTCTGGAACGCCGCGCCACCACCGTTGATCAACGCGTCACCGCCGACGGCCGCGACCGCGTAGGCGGCACCGATGAACTGCGGACCGGGATCCGTCGCGCGCGCCGACGCGGCGGACGTGATGGTCGAGAAGCCCAGCATGCGGGCGAAGATGCTCGGCTGCTGGTGCGAGATCACCACGTCGAGCACCGACGGGTAGTTGAAGATGCCGTTGTAGCGGAAAGAGTCCGCAAGCGTGATGTTGTACCCGCCGACGGCGTAAGAGCCGGCGGGACAGTTGGCGGAGCTGCCGCAGGCGCCGACGGGAAGGGCGAAGTTGAGCGACGACCCGAGGTACTGCATCGCGACGAAGTGCGCGTTGTTGCCGCCTGGTCCGTAGGAGCGAGCGCCCGCGAGCGCGGACGCGTCGGCGTAGGCCTGCAGGTTCCGGCGGTCGGACATGGCAAGCCCGGCGTCGAACACCATCACGCCCAGCACGGTGAGGGCGACGATGATCGCGACGACGATGACGACCGCCTGTCCGGACTGACTCCGTCGACTTCGTGCGCACATGTCAGTACTCCGCGAGCATCGTTGTGGACGACGCGATCCGCAGAAGGTTGGGGGCTGCGCTGCCGAGGAACGGCACCAGGCTGTCGTAGCGATAGATCACGGTGACGACGATCTCGAAGCAGCCTTTGTAGCGAGGGCTTGTGTACTCGGCCGACCGCGAGCCGAGCACGCCCGGCATCGGGTCGTGGCCCAGCGCGCTGCGCGCCGAGGCGCAGTCCGCGTAGCTTCCCGCGGCGCCCAGCTCGCCCGGCCAGATGCAGACCTGCGTGGTGCCGGCGGCCGGAGTGGGGCAGCCGGAAGGCGGCGCCTCGATCATCGACGAGCTGCGGCTGTAGGAGCCCATCACGATGTCGACCGTCTCGTCGATGCGCGCGTCGGTCAGGCAGCCGGAGCCGTTGGCCGAAGGAGTGAGTGCGACGCCAGAGCACGCGCCGGCAGCGCCGCCGAAACCGTTGTCGATGGCCACCTGGTTCGGCACCGCCTGGCGCGCCGCCTGGCGCGCGGCCTCCGCCACCGTCGACGTCACCCAGTCGACGCGAAACAGGTCGATCGAGATAGCGAGCAGGAAGAACAGCAGCGGAAAGACGAGCGCGAACTCGACCAGCGCCTGCGCGTCATTCTTGTGCTTGCGCATCAGTACTCGACCCTCTCCGACGAGGTCACGGACATGGGGAAGGACGGGCCGAACATCGGCCACAGCACGGGCGTGACCACGGACATCGGTTTGGTGATGGTCGCCGTGATCGAGTCCGAGCCCGGGCTAGTGGGCGGACCGCCGCTGCCCGTTGCGTTGGTGATGGCGGCGCTGTCGAGACAGTGAAACGTGACGGTCAGGGTCGCGCCTGCAAGGACTGACCCCGCGGCGGTTCCATCTTTCGAGCTCTCGAGCGCGGCCTGGTTGGCGATGGTGCCGATCGCTCCGCCGGACGGCGGCAGGGGTGAGCTCACGGAAACCGCGACGGGACCTCCGCCGGTGCCGGCGCAGACGCTGTCCGCGGTGCCGTGCTGATACGAGGAGACGGCGATGCGCAGCGCCTGTCTCACCGAGTTCGTCACCGCCTCGCGGTAGTAGAAGGACCTGCCGAGGTCCGTCACCCCCAGCGCGAGGAGGAGAACGATCGGCAGTGTGATGGCAGCCTCCACCAGGGACTGGCCCCTCGATCTTCCTCTCACTGTTAAGCAAAACGAGCCGCGCGAGACGCCTCTTGCAGGCTTTGATTCGCGTGAGCGATTCGTCGGTGTTGGGCGCTGATTTAACTTACGTGCGTGGCGATCATCGTCTGCCCGCAGCCGACGGCGGCGGAGATCGGCCTGGACGTGATGCGGCGCGGCGGCAATGCCGTCGACGCGGCGGTGACGACCGCGTTCGTGCAGGGCGTCATCGACCCGCAGATGTGCGGACTTGGCGGATGCGGCGTGATGCTGGTCCACAGCCCGCAGGCCGGTGACGTGCTGCTCGAGTTCTACGGCACCGCCGGCTCACTGGTGCGCGAGAACCAGTGGGAGTCGATCTTCATCCGCGAAGCCGCGGACCGTTACGGATACGTGCTCGAGGGCTGGGTCAACGACGTCGGCTACCAGTCGGTGTGCGTTCCCGGAACGGTGGCCGGCCTCCACGAGGCGCTGACGCGCTTCGGCACGATCTCGTGGGCCGAGGCGATCGAGCCCGCCATCCCCCTGGCGCGCGAGGGCTTCCCGGTCAGCGGCTACGTGCACGGCTACTGGACGACGGACTACGGGCCGGACGTCGTGGCGAATGCGAAACGCATCCAGGTCACGCCCGCAGCTCGCGAGATCTACACGCACGACGGCGCTCTCTACGCGATCGGCGAGCGCATGGTGCAGGCGGACCTGGCGAGGACGCTGGAGCGGCTGGCGAGCGAGGGGCCCGACGTGTTCTACCGCGGGGAGATCGCCGACGCGATCGCGATCGACTTCGCGGCCAACGGCGGGTACGTCACGAAAGACGACCTGGAGTCGTACCGGGTCAACGTGACCGAGCCGATCCGCGGCACATATAGAGGTAAGCAGGTGGTGGCCGCGGGACCGCCGGCGGGCGGCCTGACGCTGCTGCAGATGCTCAACTTCCTGGAGGGCTACGACCTCGGCGCCGCGGGCTGGCCGAGCACCGAGGCCGCGCGCCTGCTGGTCGAGGCGATGGCGTGGGCCGTGGCTGACCGCGAGCTGCACGTCGCCGATCCGCGTTTCGTGGACATCCCCACCGGCGCGCTGGCCGACAAGAAGTACGCCGCGAAGGCGCGCGAGGTGGTCGCCGATCGCGCTGATACCACCCACGTGTGCGTCGTCGACGACGGCGGCAACGCGGTGTCGCTGACGCACACGCTGGGATCGGCCAGCGGCGTGGTCACGCGCGGCCTGGGCTTTGGCTACAACGACTACATGAACTGCTTCGACCCGCGGCCCGGCCGGCCCAACTCGCTGCGCCCGGGCAAGACGCGGGTGACGATGATGACGCCGACGATGGTGTTCGACGGCCGCAAGCTGCGCCTGTGCCTCGGCGCGCCGGGAGGGACGAAGATTGTCACCGGCGTGCTGCAGGTGATGGTCAACGTGCTCGACCACGACATGACCGCGGTCGAGGCCGTGAGCGCGCCGCGCGTCGACTTCCAGGGCGACATCGTCCAGGCCGAGGCGCGTATCCCGGGCGCGGTGGTGGAGGGTCTCGAGCGGCTCGGCTACAACGTCAACCGGCGCACGCTCAACTACGACTCCTACTTCTCGCGGCCGCAGGTGATCGTCGCCGAGGCGGACGGGTTTCTCTCCGGAGCGTCGGACCCGCGCAAGGACGGCGGCACGGCGCTGGACACTGACACGAAGTGAGGTTTGATGGGCGCGTCGCCTTGATCACGGGCGGCGGCCGCGGCATAGGCGCGGCGGCGGCGCAATTGTTCGCGCGCGAGGGCGCGAAGGTCGTCGTCTCCGACATGGACCTGGCGCCGGCGCAGGAGGTCGCCGGACCCATCGGAGCGCTCGCGGTCGCGTGTGACGTGACCTCGCGCGAGCAGGTCGACGCGATGGTGGAGCGTACGACGAGCGAACTCGGACGCCTCGACATCCTGGTCTGCTGCGCGGGCGTCATCCGCGACAACCTGCTGTTCAAGATGACGGACGAGGACTGGGACCTCGTCATCGACACGCACCTGAAGGGCACGTTCCTGTCCGCGCGCGCCGCGCAGAAGCCGATGGTCGAGCAGAAGTTCGGCAAGATGGTGTTCCTGTCGTCGACGTCGGCGCTGGGCAACCGCGGGCAGGCGAACTACTCGACGGCCAAGGCGGGACTGCAGGGCATGGCGCGCACGCTGGCGATCGAGCTGGGCCCGTTCAACATCAACGTGAACGTGGTCGCGCCCGGGTTCGTGGAGACGCGGATGACGCGCGCGACCGCGGAGCGGATGGGGATCGACTTCGAGACCTTCAAGCAGGGTGCGGCGCTGCAGACGCCGCTGCGCCGGATCGGCCAGCCCGAGGACATCGCGAGCGTGATCGCGTTTCTGTGCAGCGAGGAGTCGAGCTTCGTCTCCGGGCAGACCATCTATGTCCGCGGAGGGCCTTGACGAGTCTTAGCAAGTAGCTGAGGTGGCTTTCGTTGAAAGTGCTCGTGAGCCGGCTACTGCGGAAGGTCAGGCGACGGATCGTCAGGCGAACTGGTGTTCGGCTTCCGATAAGTAGCCGCGTGGGGTTGACTGGCCCGTGAAAGGTCTGTTACGGTGCCTGGGTCTTCTGGGGATCTTCCCTCCGCCAGGGCGGATTCACATCAATTTAGGGGTAGGCAACTGAGAGTCAACCGTTACCTGACCCATGCCGTCGTTCTCGGAATAGCAGTAGCGATGTCGAGCTACGCGGCGATGGACCGTCATTTCTCCACCACCTTGACGGCGCGGCTGGGTCCGGTGAACGCCCAGGCGGTCTCCCTGGACGCCGGTGGCGGCTACGGCGACGTTTCGCTGGGCCGCTACAGCACGATCATCAAGCCGGTCTCGATCCCGACGTCGGCGCTGGTCAGCCATAGGCCCTTCGTCTACACGGTGGCGGCGGGCGAGAACCTTCCGACGATCGCGGCGAAGTACCACGTGACGGTGGCGGAGATCCGGTGGTCGAACCCCGCCTTCCTTTACACGTCTGACTCGGTCGCCACCGGCGACCAGCTGATCCTCCCGCCGGTGCACGGCATCGTCGTCGTGACCAAGGCGAGCGACACCATCGACACACTGGGAACCAAGTACAGCGTCGACCCGCAGACGATCATCGACTTCAACCGCCTCCCCTCGACGACCCTGACCGCCGGCATGACGCTGGTGATCCCGGGCGGCACGGGCGGCGCGTTCCCGCCGCCGCCGGCCCTGTTCCAGATCATCCACGGCTCGAGCAACGCGGGCTTCGCCGTCAAGGTGCTGGGCTGCTGCCTCGGCCCGTACGTGAACAACAAGTTCCCGGTTGGGTGGTGCACCTACTACGTGGCCACGAAGCGCAACGTCACGTGGTCTGGGGACGCGGGCTTCTGGTACCAGAACGCCGCGTACCAGGGCTACGCCGTCGGGCCGACGCCGAAGGTCGGGTCGATCATGGTGACGTGGGAGTCGTGGGCGGGCCACGTCGCGTACGTCGAGGCGGTGAACGCGGACGGGTCATGGGTGGTCACCGAGATGAACTGGGTGGCCTTCGACGTGATCGACGAGCGGACGATCAAGCCGGGGCAGCTGGGCTCGCGGCTGGTCGGGTTTATCTACTAGTACTCGCAGCCCAGGCGATCTCCATCGCCTCGGTGTCCTTCTTCACGGTTCTCAGCCCTGTCGCCGCGGCGACGGCGGCGAGGATCAGGAGCGTCGGGCTGGTGATCAGCAGGGCACCCTGGAGATTGCCGCCGAGCCAGTCGGAGATCTGACCCACGTCGTAAGTCGAGTGGCTATCGCCGAAGACGTGGGCGACGAAGAGCAGGGTGGTCACGGCGCTCGCCCTCAGCCCGGGTGACACGACGTTCTGGCTCAGGGCGGTGAACGGTCCCTGGTACAGATACAGACTGATCACCGCGAGCAGGAAGACGGGCACGAAGACGGGGATCGGGCCGATGCTGAGCGGGCTGACGATGGCGACCGAGACGAGAACGGCGCCGGCGAGGAAGCCCGCGATGCCGACCTCGAGGTGGGCTCTGGGGTTGGTCTTCGCGCGGCGGTCGGCGATCCAGCCACCCGCCAGGATGCCGATCAGGCCGCCGACGACGATCACGACCCCGGCCATCAACCCCGCCCCGCCGGGCTTCATCTCGAACCGTCGCTGCAGGAGGGTCGGGAGCCAGAAGGCGTTGCTAGCGAGCACGAAGAAGAGGAGGGTCTGGGCGATGATCGTCGCCCTCAGCGTGGGAATGCGCATGAGGAGGACGAAGTTCTTGAGGCTCGCCTCGGCGGTCTTGGCCACGGCCTGGCCGGTCTGCTCGACCGCGCCGCGCAGAGGCTCGCGGAGCTGGAAGGCGAGGAAGGCGAGGATGAGCCCAGGCACGGCGGCGACGAAGAAGGCCTTCGGCCAGCCGTATTTTTCGGCGATGAAACCGCCTCCCGCAAAGCCAAGGGCGATGCCGACGGTGCTCCCCGCGCCCCAGATCGCCGCCACGCGGCTGCGCTGCTCTTTGGGGAAGTAGTCGCTGAGGAGGCTCGTGCCGGAGGGGTAGTAGCTGGCCTCGCCGATACCGACGACGGCGCGGCTGAGGAAGAGCTGGGCGAAGGTCCTGGCGAAGCCGGTGAAGAGGGTGGCGACGCTCCAGATGGCGACCCCGACCGTGATGACGTTCTTGCGCTTGCCGCGGTCACCCCAGTAGCCGAAAGGCAGGGCGGCGATGGCGTATACGAGGAGGAAGGCGGTGCCGAGGAGGCCGAACTGGGGGTCGGAGATGCCGAGGTCCTTCTCAATGCTGGGCCCGGCGCTGGCCGCGACCCAACGGTCCATGTAGTTGAGGAGGTTGATGGCGACCATGAGGCCGAGGACGTAGCGGGCGTAGCCTCTGGCCACGGGGGGAATTATGAGGTTGGCCTAAACTAAGGCCCCTCGCGCCTCGGCCCGGCTTTAGGGATCGAGGCTTCGAGATGTGGCGCCCCTGGGTCGGCAAAGGGCACGTGGCGAGCCCAACGGTCTGTAAAACCGCCGCGAAAGCTTTGGGGGTTCGACTCCCTCCCGGCCCACCAGAACTCAGACACCATAGCTGATCATTGACAGCTCGAACACGTTCGGTCCGGGTTGACAGCCAAACTGACAGCCAAATTTGTTAAGAAAGCGCCGCCGGACGTGGGCCTACACGGCGAGGTTCGGTTGACGTTGATCCCAGCGACACAGGTCGGCGGAGTCGCAACGGCCTACGTCGGCTGTCGATAACCGCCCTTACGGATCGCGTGGCCGTGAGGCGCAGCGATACGAACAATCCACCGGTGAAGCCAATATTCACCCAGGCCAGTAGGACAACATCTGTCTGTCGCCAGAGTATGAGTTAGGCGCTTACATGGCGACGGCGGTTCGAGTGTTTCCAAGCAGGCGCTTTCCTCGCGACTTTGGCATGAACGACCGGCAGCACTCGGTCGAAGTGGATACCAGACGTCTCAAATAGCTCTCGGACACTCTCAATTGACGGTGTCGCACACCAGGTAAACAGCGCCTCGTCATCAGGGATCAAAGTTGCTCCTAACACCTGGGGCCGCCGATCTATGGGCAGGTTCGATGCCCCGTGTATAAGGCGTTCCAGTTGGACGGTGGCGAGTTCGATGTTGATGCCCGGCCAAAGCTGCTCGACCACACAGCCAGCATGAGTAGTGCCGAACCGCACACGCCGAGGATGCGATGCCCCGCACCCAGGAGGATAGGGTGATTTGCTGGCTTTTGTTGCACCCGAGCCTTCGGGATAAGGCCGGGGCGATTGACTTTCTGTGGGCTTTGTCGGCGGACTGACTTTTCTAGGTCCCACGAGTAATATCGCCTCGAGGCGCGCCATTGACGTCGATCTGGGGACGCGAGCGCGAGCTCAGGTTGGTCGAATCGTTCGTGGATTCCATCCACGACGGAGCTGCGCTGTTCATCCTCGAGGGCGAGCCTGGAATTGGCAAGACCACCCTCTGGGGCGCGGCTTGCAGGCTTGCGCACTCAAAAGGTCTGCTCGTGCTCACTGCCCGCCCAGCGGAGCCCGAGGCAAAGATGGCATATGCCGCTCTGACCGACTTGCTGGCTGAGATCCCAGAAGACGAGCTGAACAAGCTGTCTGCGCCACAGCGCCAAGCATTGGGGGCGGCTCTCCTTCGAAACGATTCTGATGGCCGTCCAGCAGATCCCCGGGCAATAGCCATGGGAGTTCTTCTCACACTCAGGTCGCTCGCTGCAAAGGGCCCTGTGCTGCTCGCGATCGACGATTGGCAGTGGATCGACCGTCCAACCGCACGCGTCATCGGCTTTGCCGTCCGGCGGATCAGTTCCGAGCGCGTCGGTTTGGTCGTGACTGCCCGCGAGGGCGTGTCTGTGCTGATCGCGGGCAATGATTTGGACTGGCCGGATCATCGTAGCAATCGGCTCCTCGTTGGACCGATCACGCCCGCGACTTTGTATCGGCTGGTGGTCGAGCGTCTCGACCTAGCCTTGCCCCGGCCCTTACTGATACGCCTACACACGACCTCTCGCGGGAATCCCTACTACGGACTCGAAATCGCTAAGGCAATCGTTAGCTCAGGATCGCCTCCAGGCCATGGCGATCCCCTACCGGTGCCCGCGGGCCTTGCTGAGGCGCTGACACAGCGGCTGGCAGTGCTACCAGTGCCGGCCCGACGATTGCTTGCCGTGGTCGGTGCCGCGGTCCACCCGACGCGCGATTTAGTCCGAATGACGGCTGGCACGAACGCGGCCGAGAAAGGCCTCAAGGTTGCCGTGCGGGCAGGCATGCTGGACGTGGAGGAAGATGGGCGGCTTCGATTCGTTCACCCCTTATTGGGTGCCTTGGTTGCGCGCCTAAGCTCCTCGACCGACCAGCGCCGCCTGCACCGGCGACTTGCTGAACTTGTTCCCGACGATGAGGAACGAGCAATCCACCTTGCGCGCGGAGGCGCTACGCAGGCAGATCTTCCCGCTATCGATGCAGGGGTCCGCGCGGCTTGGTTACGTGGTGCGCCGGAGATCGCGGCTGATCTGAGCGAGCGAGGCCTAGCGTTTGCGGTCAACGCGAGCGCGGCCGAGCTACAAAGACGTCGCATGCAGACTGCCGAGCACCACTTCCGCGCCGGCGAGGACCAACGCGCGAGAACACTTTTGGAGACCGTAGTGGCACAGGCGCCGGCTGGAGAAGAACGGGCGCGCGCCCGCTGGCGGCTAGGATGGGTGCTAAGGCACAGCGCGAGCCTCGCGGCTGCGGAAGGCGCATTCAGCGAGGCGCTACGAGACCTTCAGGACCCGTCAGACGACCATCGCCTTCGAGCGACCATCGAGCGCGATCTTGCCCTGGTGCTCATCAACGTCGGCAAACTGAGTGAAGCCGCGCCACACACCGCAGCCGCGATGCGGTTCGCCGAAGCCGCCGACGACAGGTCGCTCCTAAATGATGCGATTGGGCCACTTGTGTTAATTGAGTTCCTCGCCGGACGCGGTCTGCGACAGGACCTAATTGCGAAAGCGCACGGCTGTCTCGGCTCAGAGGAGCTCCCTGTCGGTCTGCGCACAAACGTATTGATCGCAATAGCGCAGAAGTGGGGCGACCAATTCGACCTTGCCCGGCGTCGCCTTGAGCTCGAATACAACGCGGCGGTCGACCGTGGCGCTGAAGCAGACCTACCATCGCTTCTCTGGAGTCTTAGCGAACTCGAATGTTGGACCGGAAACTGGGCGCTCTCGGCGGAGTACGCCCAGAGGGGGGTCGAGACCGCGATTCTCAGCGGCGGACCGCATGACCGAGCCCTGACTCTCTGTGCTCGAGCCTTGATCAGCGCCTGCAGGGGAGAAACCGAACAAGCCCACGAGGATGCTCTTGGTGCGCTACGCGCCGCAGAGCAATCTGGACTGCGGCCGGCGCTGGTGTGGAGCCGGCATGCATTGGGCTTCCTTGAGTTGTCTCGTGCCCATCATGCGGCGGCCCATCAATGGATGGCACCGCTCACAACTCAAGTTGCTGAGATGGGTGTCGGTGAACCGGGGTCTGTTCGGTTTGTACCCGACGAGATCGAGGCACTTGTTGGTATTGGCGAGCTTCGAGCGGCCGCTGAGTTGCTTGCACCTTTTGAGGACCGGGCACGCGCACTTAATCGCACATGGGCGCTGGCAACCGCGGCGCGCTGCCATGGCCTGATCCTGGCCGCCCAACACGACCTGGACGGGGCCGTGCGCGCACTGAATGAAGCCTTGGGGCACCACCAGAACCTTGGGATGCCCCTGGAGCTGGGTCGGACCCTGCTGCAGGGCGGTCGCATCTACCGACGCTCCCGCGAAAAGCGCCTGGCTAAACGCTCCCTCGAAGCCGCGCTACAGATCTTCAATCAGTTGAACGCACCGCTATGGTCTCTCCTGGCACGCGGCGACCTGGCCCGCATCGGTCTGAGGCCCGCGGCAACCTCCGACCTGAGCGCTACCGAGGCCGCCGTTGCAGGACTCGCCGCTGAAGGCAGGACAAACCGCGAAATTGCAGCTGCACTATTTCTGAGCCCAAAAAGCGTGGATGGTGTGATTCTTCGCGTCTACGACAAGCTCGAGATCCATACACGCGCCCAGCTAGGTTCGTGGGTGGCGGCCCACAAAAGGCAGTAAACCACCCTATCCCTTCGGCAGGCGTGTGTGGGAACCTGCGTGAAGTTACAGGCACAAACAGCGACCCGTGGAATCATGTGCGCCACGGGCAGGTGACTTGCGCGTGTCAGAACAGACTCCTCTTTACTCACCGGCCGAATGACAACCGAAACGATAGGACAGCGGGTCCGTTTGGGTCGGGTCCAACTCGCCGAAGACCGAGGCAAAGCACCGGTCGCAAAATCCGAGCTGGATCGACGTGGCACTACCTGGTTCGCTGTTCCGTCGAGCTGCCCAAACAAGATGCATGGCGGCGCAATGCGCGTCCGCACCACTCGGGGGCAGAAACCATCACACGAGTCTGTGCTCAAAATCGTCGGTGGTCGGGTGAGGTGCAAAACCGCCGGCCATGGTGAGTGGTTCTTGGACTGGTCTTCAGCTCTAAGCCTCGCGACCGGCGAGTTGGTGGCGTAACAGTCAGGAGGTGTCTGGTGACTGAGAAGGGTCAGTCCGAGCGTCGTCCAGAGACCAATCAGGCAGCCGGTCCTCCAACCAGGCAGTCATTGGATCGTGTCGCAGGTATCCACGCCGCCGGTGGACGGAATGGAGCTGGCGCGTTCGGCGTAGTTGTCGGTCAGGTGCGTGCCCAAAGCGCCGGCCGAGGCGTGTCCGGTGCGCTTGTGACCGTCTATTCCGTCACGAACAATGTAGGCGGAGGTCCGGGTGTGCGGCGTCGCCTTGGCTCCGTGGCGACGGACTCGGCCGGCGCTTTTCACGTCCGATATACGAACCGACCGCAGGACTCGCAGAGCGCTCAGCAGCCTTGGGACCTAGTAGTTACTGTCACAGCACCCCAGGAGTCGGACGGAGAGGATCGTGAACGTGTTCTGGCAACCGTCACCCGTTACGGCGCTGCGCCGGTCGAGACCGTCCGCATTCTCATCGCGGACCATGATCTCGACCACGTCAGGCTCGGCCCGGTGTCGACCTTGCCAAATCCGGATGACATTATCAGCCGCGAGCGCATCTTATGGGAGCGCAGCCTTCGCCTCGATGGCGACGCAAGAGATCGTTTTACGAAACACCTACAAGATGCGATCAGACTCCGCGAAGCTGCGCAAAAACCATTTTCAGCATTTCTCGACCGTTTGTCCAGTCTGTCACCCGAGCACCGAGCCGCGCGTGCAAACGGATATTTGCCGCTCGATGCCGACATTTTGAAAGCGAATCTCGCAACGATTCGAGCTGCGATCGACAGCGAGGTTTCAAATGCTCGTCCTTCGGCCCGCGCTCTGGTCGCAGAAGAAGACTTGGAAGACTGGAAGGGTCGCTTCGGTCCTGAGCTGGAAGCGATTCCAAGTGAGGCGGTTGAGGCGAAGATTTGGCCGTGGAAAGCCACAAAGCCGAATAGGCTCATTCAGAGCATTCCGCTTCGCGATTTGTGTCAGGGACCTCCAGACAACGATTGTGTCGCACTTCTCGAGGGGGGCTCAATTGGCACCAACAGCAACGGACAACCAACGGCACTAGGTGGCCCGGCGACTCCCGGGCAAGCGTCGCCCCAAACCGGCGCAGCTGGCGCCACGGGCGGATCCGACATTCCATCACTAGTCCACCGCCAAGTTGATCCGGCAACCCCCCCGGAGATCACGTTAGCTGTGTCAGCTCGTCCGGGGGTGGTTGATGTACAAACGAACGTCGACTCATTTCTCATTAAGAGCGGGCCAGCCGATGCACCTGCTTTGTTCGACTTCAATCGTCTGCATATCGCTTTTGAGCCGCTCTGGCACGAGTTGTTTGACTCTAAAGCTAAGGAAATCGCACAACAGCTTTATGAGGGGCTTGTCGACCTTGGCGTTGATCCAAACGCCTATCTGTTTGGGCCTGGTGACACGCTGAACCTCGTCCCAGCCCAGACCGCAACCAAGAAGGCGGCAGAGAAGACGAAGGCACCCAACCTCCTGGCGGTGATCCGCGCATTCGACATAAGTGACGCCGAATGGGACACATTGACGACTGACCAACAAACAAAACTTGCCGAGCTGGCAAGCATAGTCAACGGTGAGGCAGAACCGACGTCGGTTCAATTGACTGATGCAAATCAGGCCGAACAGCAATTCGCCGCTGAAGTGAATGCCAATCCGCCATCAGATGACCAAGGCATAGCTCAAGTGAATGCTGTCGCGAGCGCACTCAACGACAGCTACAAATCCGCCTACAGCGCCGCTCAGCAGTCCGCGTTGCGGCAAGGCGAGAAGATGATTCACTATGCCGAGACAAGAGTAGACAGTCACGACAACAAGTTCGACCAGTTCCATCAACTTCTGGCCGACCTTGATAAGTCGCTCAAGGAGCCGTATCGCTTCAATGTCTACGCTGCGAACGGGTTTGCACGGAGCATTAACTTCGGGATTGTCGTCAATTACCGTCAGCGCTGGGAACCGGTCACCTATCAAGTCGGCGAACTCGTCAAAACGATTCCCCTCGCACCTAAAGAGACCCGGCGCTTCTCAAAGAAGCTCGTCGCGCGTAAGTCGCGTTCCGAGAAGGAAGTAGAGAACAACATCGAGTCGCGCCGTACCGAGTCGTCAGAGGTATCACGTGCGGAGACCGAAATTGTTCAGAAAGCGATAAACAAGACAAACTTCCAGCTCAGCGCCGAAGGTGGTGTCAGCATCGCCATTGCTCACGTCGATGCAAAGACGGGCCTGTCGCTGGATGCCGAACACGACTCCCAGGAGACAAAGAAGGCTTTCCGCGAGGCAGTCTTTAAAGCCACCGAGGAGTACAAAGCTGAGCGAACTCTCCAGGTCGAGTCTACTGACTCGGCGGACTCAACGACAGAGGAATCAGGCGAAATCGTAAACCCGAACGATGAGATTTCAGTTACCTATCTCTTTTACCAACTGCAGCGCCGGTTTCGCGTTAGCGAGGAGATCCGCTCCGTTACCCCTGTGGTTCTTGTTGCACAGGAGTTTCCGAATCCGGGGGATATTGATGAGGACTGGATAGTCAAGCACGATTGGATCCTGCGTCGAGTGTTGCTCGACGATTCGTTCCTCCCAGCCCTCAACTACCTGTCTACCAAGGTAGTGGGCGACGAGGTTGCTTTGCGTGAATTGCACAAGCATGTCGAACAGCAGCGGAGACTCGTCGAGAGCCTCAAGGACCAGCTCGTTACTCTCGGCGGCCAGGTCACCGGGCGCTATACAGCGCTTGAGCAGTCCATCGCTCAGCGTGCGGCCGCCGTCGCTGGTCAAGATTCGGACAGCGGGTTCATGGGTCCAGGCCTAGCTGGCGAGGGACTCTTCAAGTCTGCGTCTGACTTTCTGTTCGGAGGCAATGACAACTCGCCTGAGGCAGCCCAGATCCGCGAGGATGCCGCGCGAGACGCATACGAGCGCGCCGAGAAGCAGAAAAAGGAGATGCAGGAGAGACTCGACCGAGAAACGACTGCATTGGCAACCGCTATTGAGAACTACACAAAGCAACTAAGCGAGCATTTGAACAGGAAGGCTCAGATCGCCCGTCTGCGAGTTCACATCAAGGCCAACATCTTCTATTACATGCAGGCGATCTGGAGCCACGAGCCGCCCGATCAGCGCTACTTCAGATTGCACGATGTCCAAGTTCCGCGCCTGAAAGGTACAAAGACCTACAAGGTCATCCAGGATCCGAACGCGGTCCCGCTACCACCGACCTGGCAAAAGCCCTACAAGATCATCCTTCATTCGCAGATTGATAAAGACAGCATTCAGCACGATGCTCTAGGCGACATAGCAGATCTAGATACGCCGCTCGGGTTTAAGGGCAACTACATGATCCTCCCACTTCTGCAGAACAACGACCTGACCGACCTTCTCATGCTGCCTTACTACGGCGATCCCCTCGTAGACCCCGACCCGCTCGGAAACTGGACGCTACACGATCTTGTCGAGTACGCCTGCTGTGTGCGAAAGAATTTGAGTGAAGCGGAGTTCGACAAGAAGCTTCCCGGCTTGATCGAAGCTTATCGGTTGTTAAAGGAACATGGTGCGAATGATGGAGAGCTGATTGTGCCAACAGACTCGTTGTACATCGAGGCCCTCCCAGGGGTTCATCCCATTCTCGAGGACTTCAAACTGCTGCATAGAGCAATCGACGTTAAGAAAGTTCAGGCTGAGGTTCGCGGAGCGGAGCTTGAGAACATTAGGTTTGCCGCCCGTTTGCTCGCAGGTGAGCGAGGAGATCCCACAGTTGAGAAGACGATTCTCGTTGAGAATCCCGGGACAACCATTGTGGCGCCGAACCCATGAAGCGGTTTCTCGGCGTAGAGGCTGGCCTGGCAAGAATCTCTGTGGCGAACGCCTAGAGCTAGCCCGACCAGTGAATAACATGGCTGCCTTCGGTTCTTCTGTGGCTGACAGGGGCTCGTAAGCCTGTACTGTGCCTAATGGGCCGCGCGGAACTGGTCAGCCCGGAACAATTGCTTCAGAACAACCTGACCGCGGCCTAGACAACCGGGGGAACGCCGATCCGGGTAACCACAACCGCTTGGCAGCCCCTGGGCCCGAGAATTGGGCTACGGTCGATCAGCGCATTTTGCGCGGACTGATTGAGATCGTGCGTCGGTATCCAGTGGACGGTGACCCGCGTCACCAACCAGTCATAGAACTCTTCAGGACAGTGCCTGCCGACCAAGCCAGACGCCTGTACAGCCGTCTCGAACCAGGTGCTGCGACGGATGATTTTGCGCAGTATCTTAAGCAGCAGTTCCCGCAGACCCGGCCAGAGGCCCTGCGGGTTCTGAGGGATCAATTCCTCGGACCGGGGCTCGCAGGTTCCGCTGGGACACGCGCCGGCTCTGCCACAGCATGGGCAGAAATACGAGATGACCCAAGGTATATCGATAATGCATTTAGAATCATCGGCCTTCCGATACTGGGTGGCCCATTCTACTTTTCGCCGGATTCGACCTTCTTAGCGTCAAGTTCTCGAAACGTAGTCGTGCCCAGGTCAATGATTCAGTTTGCGCAGGATCCGCTTGCCGGTGCGACTGTCATTTTTGGCGGCAAGGTTCATCCAAACCGCCAACTGGCCCTGAGCGAGGCTACCCAATTGGAACGCGAGACTCGCATGAGAGTTGTGGCATATTATGCCGGCCCTCACGGCTACATCTTTCCCACAATCGTCTCTGCGACAACGGCACCACGAATTACAGAGGCGTCGGCGCAGGCGATCAATGCTGAGCACGACTACGCGGCGGCTGCCGGCCCATTTAGCTGGCAGGTGTTGTGGTGGTACATTGGGCTACGTTTCCCTCTCGGGACAAAGCCGCCAACAGGCGCGGGCAAGTCACTGCTCGAGTTGGCGATTGGATCAACTGAATATGCGAAGCAGATGGAGGCGGTGCTTGCAATTCGTGCAAGCCAGCCAGCCTTAAGGCTGCTTAGCCTGGATGAATTGATTGCAATTCGTGCGTATACCGGTGAGTGGTCGCAAGCGATGAACCAGGCGCTTCGGGGGACGAGCAAAATGACCCCGAATCTCGAAGTTATTGTCAGCCGTGCTGTCTCTGGTTTGCGAAAGCTCCCGTCTTACACTGGTGTGCTCAGGCGCACTTTTCCCCTTCAGATCGCACATGCATCGCAGATGTTTCGCGGCGGTGCAATTATAGTTGAAGCTGCCTTCACGAGTGCGACTAAGGGCGCAGGGGTTGCACAGAAGGAAGGCAATATCGTCGCAACGATCTCTGCTGTCGGCAAGTACGGTAAGGATGTGTCGGCCATTGCGGAAGTCGCAGAGCAAGAAGTTCTCTTTCTTCCGGGCGCCCGATTCATCATAGAGAAGGCGGTTCGTGTGCAGGACGCATTGGTGATGACATGGCGTGAGCTCTAAGAACCCGGCCTCGTCCCCAAATGCGCACTCGCCATGACCCGGAGGGGGCCACGAGGCGTTCAGCGACTGTCGATTGCGACCTATCGGGGCGGCCCTTGGCCGACCCGAGCCCAATACGATCGGCCGCATTGTAAAACCGCCGCGAAAGCTTTGTAGACCACCGTAGCCCACCACCCCGCCAATCGTTTATTCATCGACTGAGGGCCCCGACGTCCTAGGCGCGATTCGCGCACGCATCGCTTCGATGACCCGGACGACAACGTATGTCCCAAACGCCAGGCTTGTGATGAAGAAGCTCACCGGATGCGGTGAGTAGTACGCGATCGCGAGGCCCAGCCACGTGAATGCAAGCGATAGCCCGACGGCAGTGGTGATGGCAAGCCGCGGCCGGCTGGTGAATCGGATCGCGATCGCTGCCGGCGTCACGATCAGCGCGAAGATCAGCAGCACTCCCACCACCTGCACCGCGTCCGTCACCGCCAGCGCCAGCACCGCCATGAACGCCACCGACAGCGCCACCGTCGGCACGCCTTTCGCGAGGGCCAGGTCCTGGTCGACCGATGCATAAAGCAGCGGTCGGTACATCGCCACCAGGGCCACCAGCGCCAGACCCGCGACCACGGCCGTGACCACCACCTCCTGCACGCTGATCCCCAGGATCTCGCCAAACAGGAGGGCGTACGCCTCCTGCGCGTAGCCGGTGTAGAGCGAGATAAACAGCACGCCCAGACCCAGCGTCCACGCGAGGACGATGCCGATCGTCACGTCGCGGCTGCGCAGCCGGCTGCCCAGCGCCCCGATCACCATGCCGCTGCCCATCGTGAACGCCAGCAGTCCGAAGATCGGATTGATTGCGAGGACCACCGCGCCCGTGGCGCCCGCGAAGCCGATGTGCGAGAGGGCGTGGGCCGCGAACGCAGAGCCGCGCAGCACCACGAAATAGCCGATGGCGCCGGCGACGATCGCGACCACCGTTCCGGCCATGTAGGCGTTGTCCATGAACTGGTACTGGAAGATCGCCGCCACGTCCGCGATCAAGTTCCACGTCAGGTGTGGACTGGTGTCGTTGACGACCAGCAGGCCCTCACCCATGTGGATGTGTCACCTCCTCGTCGAGCCCGGTCACGAAGACGCGGCCCATCCGGTCAGTCAGCACGTCGATCGGCGCCGAGTAGATCGCCGACAGCGTCGCCGCCGTGATGATCTCCGACGGGCGGCCGACGGCAGTCTTGCCGTTCGCTATGTACAGCACGTTGTCGATGTAGGGCAGCAGCGGGTTCACGTCGTGCGCGATCAGCAGGACGGTGATGCCTCGCTCGCGCACCACCTTTCCGATCACGTTTACGATCGCGCCCTGGTTGCGCACGTCGAGGTGGGAGAGAGGCTCGTCCATCAACAGCAGCTCTGGCTGGCCGACCAACGCGTGCGCCAGCAGTAGGCGCTGCTGCTCGCCGCCCGACAGCCTGCCAATGGGGCGGTCCACGTAGCCGGTCGCATCGACCACGCCGACGGCGTCGTCGACCACGCGCTGGCGCACGGACCCGCTGCCCAGGGGAATGCCCCAACGGTGTCCGTCGATGCCGAGGCCCACGAAATCCCGGCCGCGGATGGAGAAGTCCGCGTCGAAGCTCGAGCTCTGCGGGATGTAGCCGATCCGCGGATCGCCGGCATGGGGATGAGCGCCGAACACCTGCAGGTCGCCCGCTGCCGGGGCGAGCTGACCGAGCAGCAGCTTGAACAGGGTCGACTTGCCCGCACCGTTCGGACCAAGCACGGCGGTGAACGAGCCGCGCGCAATTCTGAAATCTGCCCCTGACCATACCGTCCGCTGTTCGTATCGAGCCGCGAGACCCGACGCCACCACAACGCTCACCTGAGCGCGTTCTCCAGTGCGACCAGCTGGCTGTCCTGCCACTCCTGGAACGAGGCGCCCGCGGGCTGAAGGGTCTCGGAGACACCCACGACGGGGATCGATTGCCGCGTCGCTTCGATCCTCAAGTTGGTCGTCACGGCCGTCGCGGTCTGGACGTTGTAGACGAGCACCTTGATCGCCTTCCGCGCGATCTGGTCGTGGAAGGTGACGACCGCGGCGGCCGGCGGATCGTTGCCTTCCGAGACCGCCTGCATGAACTCGGGCGGCGAGATCAGCTTGAGCCCGAGATAGTTGGCCAGGTAGACGAATATGGTCTCGGTTGCTCCCACAGGCACCCCCGCGAACTTCTGCTTGATCTCGGCCAGCCGGTTCATGTACGGCTCGAGCGCGGTGGTGAACGCCGCGCGCCGCTGGTCGAAGTAGCTCGCGTCGCCTGAGTCCAGGGACCTGTACTCCGCCGTGATCTCGTCGGCCACCTTGATCACGTAGTCCGGGTCGTACCAGAAGTGCGGGTTGTCGCCGGACTTCTTGCCCAGCAGGTCGGCCACTACGAGGACCTTCCGGCCCTGGTTGGGGCTCGCCTGCAGCAGCTTCTGGCCCCAGTTGTCGTACCCGGCGCCGTTGAGGATGACGAGGTTGGCGGCCGCGACCGCGCGCGCGTCGTTCGTGCTGCTCTCGTATTCGTGTGGGTCGGCGTTGGGGTCGGTGACGACGCTCTGCACGTGGGCGTGGGTCCCGCCGAGCTGGGTGGCGATGTCGCCCCAGAAGCCCTCACCCGCGACCACCTGGAGGACTCCCGAGGCGCCATTCGAGCTCGAAGCCGTGCAAGCGCACGCCACGAGTAGGACCGCCGCAAGCTTTGCCACCACCCGCACGATTATTGCACAAGTCAAATGCGCAAGTAGTTTGCTACGATGGAGCCGTGCCCCGACCAAGCCCGGTCAGCGACGAGGTCAGCCGCCTTCTCGCGTCGGGGGAGCGCCATGCTTGGACGCTCGCCGAGCTTCTCGACGCGGTCCGACGCAACGTCGCCGGGGCGAACTACTCCTCGGTCTTCCGGTCAGTGTCCGCGCTCGAACAGGCAGGCGTCGTCGAGCGTCTCGACCTCGGCGACGGGATCTCGCGGTACGAGCAGCAGCACGGCCACCACGAGCACGTCCGCTGTGAATCCTGCGGCCGCATCGCGGAGGTCCGCGACTGCGTGGTCGACGACGCCCAAGCGCGCATTCAGGCCGACACCGGGTTCATCGTGCGCGGCCACCAGGTCGTCTTCGTCGGGCGATGCGCGGAGTGCGCCGGCCCCTCAGGCGCGGCGGACCATGTGAGACATCTCGCGCACCCGCACCGCCATGGTCCCGGCTGCGGGCACGTCGCCGTCCAGCACGGAGACCACACCGATTACGTCCACAGCGGACATCGCCACGCCGCCCATGGCGATCATTGGGACGAGCACTAGGCCGAAGCCGGAACCCCTGCGAAGCGACTCCAGAGAGCCTGGCCCGACTCGTCGCGGATCTCCATGACGATTCCGCTCGAAGGTAGATAGTCCACTGCACCGGTGCCGGACTGCACCGATCGCAGAGACACGGCGAAATCCCGCGCGAGCTTTCGCTCAGCGATCGAGACGATGGTCACCATCCCGAATCTGACGCGTTCCACTCGCGTCGCGAACGGCCCCGAGGCGCGCAAGAAGACGCCGCGCGCCAGGTCGTTGCTCGCGAGCCACGCGTCGTGCGCGACCAGCCACGCATACACGCCGCCGAAGCCAAGGCACGCGACCCACACGTAGCCGAGGAAAAACAGCGGGCCCACGCCTTTGACGATCCAAAAGAGGCTGACCGCGACACCGATCAGCCCGCCAAGGCCCACGACCAGGGCCGCCGCAAGCTGTGGAGTCGTGAACAACGCACGAGAGTTGCTGCCGAGGTACTTCGTCATGTCCGGCGTCAGTGGGATCACCTGCATGCCGGGCACCGTGCCGGTCAACGCCTGGGCGCGGCGCGCCAGCTCGCGACGGTAGAGCACGAGCAGCCAGGCGAAGCCGGCCGCCAGCAAAAGTCCCGCCGCCCCGAATGCCACCGCGGCGATCTTGTAGCCGCCGGCCGGCAGCGAATTCGGGTCTTCAGTCGTGAGCGCTCCGTCGACTTTGATCAGGAGGTTGCGCCAGACCTCCGCCTCGACCTGCGTGTCGACCGGCCACAGCTGCTGCGGCGCGTGCGCCGCGTCGAAATATGCCGTATAGATCTTCCCGCCGAGGTCCTGGAATGACACCTCCACGCCCTGGTTCCCGCTCTTGTCCGTGGGAGTGCCCACGACGAGTCCGCTCCCCTCGTAGCGGCAGCTAGAAGTGTCTGCGGCCGACGCGCAGGTGGGAGCGGCGTCGTACGCCGCCTTTTCGCCGGCCATCAAGCCGCCGACCCCAAACATCACGGTCGCAAAGAGGACGGCCATGACGGCAAGGAAGCCGCTTCCGGCGACCAGGCCCAGGTTGCCCTGCCAGAAACGCGGGTCGGGGGGCCCGCTGACGGACTCCTGTTCTGTCATCCGGGCGATCATAGGAGCGGCCCGATGAAAGCGATCGTGTACGACCATTACGGCCCACCGGACGTCCTGCACATAGAAGAGGTCGCGAAGCCCGCACCCAACGAGAACGAGGTCCTCGTCAAGGTCCACGCGGTCGCCGTCACCCGCGCCGACTGCGCCACCCGCGACGCCAATCGCAAGAGCGGGGCGCTGGTCACCGTCATCAGCCGCCTCGTCTCGGGGGTCCGGCGGCCCCGTCAGCGCATCCTCGGAACTGAGTTCGCCGGTGTGGTCGAGGCCACTGGCGAGAGGGTCTTCGGCTCCACCGGTTTCCGCTTCGGCGCCTACGCCGAGTACGTGAGCATCAAACAGTCATCGCGCATGTCGACCATGCCAGGAAACGTCTCGTTCGAGCAGGCCGCGGCCGTGACCGATGGCGGCCTCAACGCGCTCTGGTGCCTGCGCTGGACCAACCCGCATCCTGACCAGAAGGTCCTGGTCTACGGCGCGTCCGGCGCTATTGGCACCGCAGCGGTCCAGGTCGCGAAGCACTTCAAGGCGGAGGTGACCGCCGTCTGCGGCACCAAGAACCTGGGCCTGATGAAGGCGCTCGGCGCCGACAGCGTCGTCGACTACACGAGAGAAGACTTCACGCAGAATGGCCAGACGTATGACGTGATCCTGGACGCCGTCGGCAAGCATTCGTACCGGCGCGCACGACGATCACTCAATCCCAACGGTTACTACCTCGCCACCGACGGCCTCTACAACCTCCTTCTCAGCCTGTGGAACAAGCAGGTCATCTTCAAGATCCCGCCTCGCTACACGAAGCAGGACGTCGTCCTTCTCAAAGAGCTGGTCGAGGCCGGCGAGTTCAAGCCGGTTGTCGACCGCTCCTACGCGATGAAGGACGTCGTCGAAGCTTCGCGCTACGTCGAGACGGAGCAGAAGACCGGCAACGTGATCCTGACAATCGTCCCCGGCTAAACCTGACCAGACCTCACGTCGACTGGACCCTGATAGACCCACTTTCCATCGACGACTTTGTAGAGCGACATCAAAGGCGTCGTGGCGTCTCCGCTGGAGTTGAACGTGTAGGTGCCCGTCACGCCGACGAAGCCCCTGGTTTGAACGAGCGCGGCGAGAACCTGGTGCCGAGTTGGAATGCCGCCGTGGTTGGCCTCGACCGCGCGCTGGATGGCGTCGATCAGGATCAGCGCGCAGTCGTACGTGGCGAACGTGTAAAAGCCCTGCATCCCGGTCCGCGGAAATCTCCTGTGATAATCGCGGACCGCCTTCACCGCGGCGGCACTCGTGCTGAATGTGGCGTCGACGTCACCCTTGGTGCCGACCATGCCGGTCGCGTTCGCTCCGGCCTGTTTGAGGCAGTCGGGGCTGTTGGTGAATCCGTCGGTGCCGGCAAAAAGCATGTCGGCGGACATCTGCAGCCGAGCCACGCAGATCTGGTCGTCGACAGAGCCCAGGGCGTAGACCACCTGCGCGCCGCGGCGCGACGCCTCGGCAAGAAAATCGCCGAACTGGGTGGTGCCTGATGCCAGCTCTTCGGAGAAGACAAGCTGGCCCCCGTTGCGGGCGAGCTCCGCCTTGAAGCCGTCGAGATACAGCGCTCCGTCGTTGCCCCACTCGTTGATCGCCGCGACGCGTGGGTTGTGCAGCGTACTCGTCAGGTAGCGCGCCATCGCCGCTCCCTGCAGGAGGTCGGGCGGCGCGATCCGGAAGAAGTTGTTGGGGCCGCTGGGCCGCAGCCTGTCCGCTCGATCGAAGCATGCCGGCACCGATCGGGTCAGGCAGTTGTTCGTGGTCGAGGAGCTGATCAGGGCCAGCGGGACTCCGTTGGTCTCGGGAATCTCATCGCGCGCCAGATACGAGACCCAGGGCCCGATGACTCCGAGGACCCGCGAGTCGTCGATCATCTGACTGACGTTCTGAATCCCCTTCTCGGGTGTCGCCACCCCGGCGACCGCGTCGTCGAGTGACCAGTAGCCGAGCCTGAACCGGCCTATGGTGGGATGTTGCTCGACCGCCAGCTGGATGGCCTGCATCGCAGGTGGCGTGTCGCCGAAAAAGCCACTGATAGGAAAATCGCTTCCGATCAGGATGTTCGCCTCAGGCGTGCTGGGCGGCCCCGACTGGCAGGCCGCAATCGCGACCACCAATCCAATCGAGGTCGAAAGCAGGATCGATCTCAAGCGTGCACCCCGACGATCTCGCGGATCCGGTGGTTGATCGTGTCGGCGACAAAGAGATGCCCGCTAGCATCGAGTGCGATGCCCTCGGGTGCCCGGAACTGAGCGTCGGCCGCCTGCCCTCCGTCACCCGCGAAACCGGGTTGCCCTGTCCCGGCCAGAGCCTCGATGACACCTGACGGCGTGACCTCGCGGAGCCGGTTGTTCCCGGTGTCCGCGATGTAGATCGTGCCGTCGCGGCCGACGGCCACACCGAACGGAAAGCTCAGCCGCGCCGCCGTTGCGATACCCCCATCCCCGCTGTCGCCGTAGTACTTGCCGCTGCCGGCGACGGTGGTCATGATTCCCCGACTGTCCAGGCGACGAATGCGGTTGTGGCCCGCGTCCGCGATGTACAGGTCGCCGTTCCGCTCGTCGATGGTGATCCCGGCGGGACGCAGCAACACCGCGTCCTTCGCGGGTCCCGGAAGATCCAGGTCGGCGGCCTTGCCTGAGCCCGCGACCACGACCGCGGCAGGCTGGCCCGGGACGTATTTCCAGACGACGTTCCTGTCCCGGTCCGCGACGTACACGTCGCCGTTCCTGGCCACGGCCAGTCCGCCGACGGGCGGAGGCCAGAAATTCGAGGCGCCCGGATTGGCCGAGCCCAGATTCACAACGATGGTGAGCCTCGTGTTGGCCTCCACCCGCCACACCTCGAGAGCGCCGTCCGGGGAGATGGTAAGGATGTAGACCAGGCCTTTGGAGTCGACGGCGATGTTGCTCGCGTTACCCAGGTTCACGGACCCAGCCACCTTGTCGGGCGTTGCCGCGGTGTGGCTGGATGGATTCCCGGCGTAGGTCGTGATCCTGCCGTTGGCTTCGACCCGGCGGATGCGCTCGTTGCGGTAGTCGGCGATGTATAGCGTCCCGTCGGGCGCGACCGCGACGTCGCTCGGAAGCGAGAGCAGCGCGTTCTTCGCGAGACCGGTGTCGCCGGCGTAATCACCCAGCAGCGGGAAACTACCGCCGACGTCCTCGGCGCCCGCGATGGTCGTGACGGTCGGCCCGGTGGGCGGGATCACGGCCAGGACGATCGTGGCTTCCAACGCGACGAGCAGCACCGCGGCCAGCCACACCTGGCGGCGCGAAGGCGCCCAGGTCCACGGCCACCAACGCGGCCTCGGGTTTGCGGTCGAACCAGGAGCCTCGACCGTCGACTCCCGGCGGACGACCCAGGCGGTGACCTGCGCTCGCGTGTTCACCTCGAGCTTCTCGCGGACGTGTTCGAGGTGTCCGTCGACCGTGCGCTCCGAGATGAAAAGGCGCGCGGCGATCTCCCTGTTGGTCAAACCATCGGCCACCAGGCGCGCGATCTCGAGCTCGCGCCGGCTGAGCTGCACCTTGTCGTGCTGGGCGGTGTTCGCGGTCATGGTGTGGCCGTATTGAACTCCAAAAACGGGTACAGGGACCGGGTACCTGAACGGGTACCGAAGGGGTCCTTTGCCCGCTGGTCGGGCCGCTCGGTGATGCCTAGCGTCGTGGCATTCGGAGCGGCCACCCCGGCTGCTCCATCGCCTTGAAGGAGGCAATCGCCGTGGAGATTCAGCGGAACCTACGCGCTCTTCCGACTCGTCCGATCGTTCTGTTGGTCGCTGTCCTCTGCGCCCTCGCCATCGGGCTCACCGGCTGGTACGCGCTCGGCGTCAGTGCGCCGCACCGCGTGACCGGCGGAGCGGTGACGTACGTGGGCGGGTTCCCGGGACCCGACGCACGCGATCGCAACGAGCGGCTGCAGCGGCAGTCGCCAAACCCGGAGACGACTCACGGTCACTGAGGTGGCGGCATGGGAGTGAGCCGGAGTCCGTTCCGGCTCACTCCACCCGGTTCAATGGCTCTAGCGTTGAGCGTGCGATGCCCGAAGGCGACACGATCTGGCGCACCGCCGCGATTCTTCGAGAAGCACTCGAGGGCAAGCGCATCGAGGTCGCCAGGCCCGACGCGCTGAAGCGGTTCACGGGTCGCACCGTCACCGAGGTCAAGCCCGTCGGCAAGCACCTTCTGATCCGCTTCGACAACGGTCTCGCCATCCACTCGCACATGCGGATGCAGGGCGCGTGGCATGTCTACAGGCGGGGCGAGCGCTGGCGCCGCCCCGCCTGGCAGGCGAAGGCGCTGCTGGAGACCGGCGACGTCGTCGCCGTTTGCTTCTCGGCGCCGGTCATCGACCTCGTCCGCGACGAGGCCGCGAAGGTTGGCCACCTCGGTCCGGACATCCTCGCCGACGACTGGTCCGTCGACGAGGTCCTCGCACGCGCAAGCAAGATGGGGTCCAGGTCCGCGGGCGAGCTCCTGCTCGACCAGCGCGTCACCGCCGGGATCGGCAACGTCTATCGCTGCGAGGCGCTCTGGCAGGGCAAGATCAGCCCGTTCAAACCGGTGAGCGAGCTGACCGACGGCGAGCTGAGAGGTCTCTTCGAGACGGCCCGGCAGGCGATGCGGGCTAACTTGCAGAGCGGCCGAAACCGCAGCTTCCCCGGCTACGGCAGAGGCGCCGTCCATGGTCGTGGGGGCCGGCCGTGCCCGCGGTGCGGAACGAGAATTCGAGTTCGGGCGCAGGGGGAGCAGGCCAGGCTCGTCTACTGGTGCCCAGCATGCCAGGCGTGAACGAGGCGACGCGGCTCCTGGTCATCAGCCGAGGCGCCGGCAGCATGAACGCGGAGGTCGAGGACAGGCTGCGCAAGTCCTTCGCCGACCACCTCGTCGTCGACTTCGATCCCGACGATGACCTCGAGAAGCTCGTCACGCCCCAGGCGCGCATCGTCGTCGCCGGCGGCGACGGCACTGTCGAGTTCGTGGTGCGCAAGCTCGCGGAGACCAAACACACGATCGGGATCCTCCCTCTCGGCACGTTCAACAACCTCGCGCGGGCGCTCGGCCTGCCGCTCGAGCTCGACAAAGCGATCGAGGTCGCGCGCGGCGGTCACGCCAGCACGATCACATTGGGGCGCGTGAACGACCACATCTTCGTCGAGGCCTGCGCGATAGGCCTTTTCGGCCAGACGATTGCGCTCGGCGAATCGGCGAAGGACATGGAGTTCGGCAAGCTCGCCGCCAAGCTCAAGGACTTCATCGTCGCAAAGCGATTCAGGTACGAGCTCAGCGGCGACATCGACGGCGGCGGTTCGGCGATGTCGCTCGTATTCAGCAACACCGCGTCGATCGGTAGCAACCTGCGGGTCAGCGACTCGACGCCGATGAAGCCCGCACTGGAGTTCTCGGTCCACGCCGGCGGCTCGCGCGCCGACATCGCGGCCCGCGCGCTCAAGTCGATGGTGCTGCAGCAGCACGAGGAGTCCGCCGCGCAGGTGTTCCGTTTCCAGCGCCTCGAGGTGAAGACCAGGCCGCGGGTTCGCGTGTACGCCGACAGCACGCACGTAGGGAGTACCCCGGCGACGGTCACCGCCGAGACGAGCGGCCTCAAAGTCCTGCTGCCGAGGTGAGCCGGCAGCTTTGGTTGTGGCCGCTGGCGCTGGCCGCAGCGATCCTTTTCGGCCTCGACACCTACCTCGTCGCCACCAGGCCCCTGCTGCCGTTCGACGTCCCTGTCGCCACCTTCGTCCAGTCGTTCCCGTGGGGGCCGGTGACGTACCTGTTCGATGAGATCGATCTCACGGCCGGCTACGTCCAGGTGGCCGTGGGCGTGGCGGCGGTCATCCTCCTATTTCTCATCGAGCGACGCGCCGCCTACCTGATGGCGATCGGGAGCATCTCGACGGTGCTCGATAACTGGATCAAGCTGCTGGTGGCCCGCCCGCGGCCCGGCGCCGACCTCGTCCACATCGTCACGCCGGCGCCCGGGTACAGCTACCCGAGCGGCCACGCGGTCTTCTTCACCTGGCTGAGCTTCATGCTCGCGTTATCGCTTGCGCCGCACGTGCGGCCGAGCCGGCGATGGGCGCTGTGGGTGCCGGCCGCCGCGCTCATCCTGCTCGCGTGCCTCGCCCGCGTGTGGGCGGGTGACCACTGGCCTAGCGACGTTGTCGGCGGTTTTCTCCTCGCCCTCGCCTGGTCCGCATTCGTGGTCTGGATCAACTCCCGGCTTTCGCTACGCTGGGTCTCGGCAAAGGTGCTGCCTACCGACCGATGACGTCCGCGGTGTGGCTCGCGAGTGAGCCGGCGCTTCTGCCCAGCCGCATCCAGATGGCGTTCACCCTCGCCTCGCACGTACTCCTCGTCCCGCTCGGCGTGGCGCTGCCGTCGCTCACCCTTTTGATGGAAGGCATCGGGCTGTCGCGCAAGGACCCCGTCGCGATCAAGATCGCGCGGCGCTGGTCGGTCGTGATGGCCGTGCAGTTCGCCGTCGGCGCCGTCACCGGCACCATCCTCTCGTTCGAGTTCGGGATCCTGTGGCCGCGGATGATGGGCCGCTTCGGCTCCGCCTTCGGCCTCGGCTTCGCCATCGAAGGCCTGGCCTTCTTCCTCGAGGCGATCTTCATCGGCATCTACCTGTACGGCTGGAACCGGCTGCCGCCGAGGCTGCACTTCCTCCTCGGGCTGGTCCTACCGCCGACCGGGCTGGTCGGCGCCTTCGGCGTGCTCGCCGCGAACGCGTGGATGAACACGCCCGCAGGCATCACCCTCGAGGGGGGCAGGCTCACGAACGTCGACGTGCTCGCGGCTCTGTTCACTCGTGCGCTCGGCTACGAGTTCTGGCATTTCGTGATCGCGATCTACATGACCGCGGGTTTCGTGGTCGCGTCCGTCTACGCCGTCGCGTGGCTGCGCGGCCGGCGCGACCACTACCAGCGCCTCGCGTTCGCCGTCCCGTTCACTGTCGCGGCCCTGCTGACGCCGGTGCAGCTCGCGGTCGGCGACCTCTCCGCACGCGCGCTGACCGAGGACCAGCCAGCCAAGTTCGCCGCCATCGAGATCACGTGGCAGACGCGCGACCACAACCCCGAGGTCATCCTGGGGCTGATCGACGATTCGGGTAGGGTGCACCTTGGCATCTCGGTGCCGTCGCTCGACTCGCTGCTCGTCGGCTACTCGCCCAACGCGATCGTCAGGGGGCTGCGCAGCTTTCCCGCCGACGCGAGGCCGAGCAGCGTCGAGGCCAACATCGCGCACCTCGCCTTCGACCTGATGGTCGGCCTCGGCAGCGCCGGAGCCCTGGTCGCGCTGTGGCACCTGTGGGTCCTGGCGCGCAGGCGCCGGCCTCCCGACTCGGTGTGGTTCTACCGTCTGGCCGCGCTCGCCGGCGTGGGCTCGTACGTCGCCGTCGAGGCGGGATGGGTGACGACCGAGGTGGGGCGGCAGCCGTGGATCGTCTACGGGCTGATGCGCGTCTCCGACGCGGTCACGACCGCGCCGGCGTCTTTCGTGTGGACGATGCTGGCCACGCTGATCGTCGTCTACGCGCTCATCGCCTTCTTCTTCATCTCGCTGCTGCTGAGGCTGGCGGCGCGCTGGAGGAGGGAAGACCTCGGCGAGCCCTCAGCTCCCGAGGTGGGCGTGCCTTACGGCCCGCGGCCGGGGAAGTTCACGCCCGATGCCTGAGCTGATCGCCTTCGTCCTTCTGCTCGCCATCACCGCCTACAGCACGGCGGGCGGCGTCGATTTCGGCGCCGGCATCTGGGATCTGCTCGCGGGCCCCTCAGAGCGCGGACGCAGGGCGCGCGCGCTCATCGACCACGCCATGGCGCCGGTCTGGGAGGTCAATAACGTCTGGCTCGTGCTCGCGATCGTGCTGTGCTGGACCGGCTTCCCACTGCTCTTCCAGGTGGTGTTCGCCGGCCTTTACCCGCTGTTCACCTTCGCCCTGATCGGGCTCATCCTCCGCGGCGCGTTCTTCGCGTTCCGCCACATCGCGGACCAGCCGCGCGCGCACCGCCTCGCGGACCTCGTGTTCGGCGTCTCCTCGGTGTTGACGCCATTCTTCTTCGCCGCGTCGCTTGGCGCCATCGCCTCCGGGCGGCTGGTGCCGTTCAGCCCGATGTCGATCGCCTTCGGTCTCGTCTCGGTCGCGGCGACGGCCTTCAGCGGCGCGTCGTTTCTGGTCGGCGACGCCCGCCGCTACGGAGCAGAGGAGCTGGTCGGCTACTTCCGCCGCCGCGCGGTGGCGGCGGCGCTGGTCTTGATCGCTGTGGGCACCGTCGCGCTGGTCACGATCGGCCTGCAGGCGCCTGGCCTGCTGAGGTCGATGCTGACGGGCAAGGGCCTGCCCTTCGCGCTCGTCACCATGGTGCTCACGCCCACCGTCGTGTTTCTGCTCTGGCGCGGCGTCTACCGGTGGTATCGCGTGCTGACGGTAGCCGCGGTCGGGTCGCTGGTGTTTGCCTGGGCCTTCGCTCAGTCGCCCTACCTCGTCCCGGGCCAGCTGACGATCGACCAGGCGATCGCCCCACCAGGGGCGCAGGTCCTGCTGCTGATCGTGTCCGCCGTGCTGCTGCTGGTGATCGCGCCGGCGATGGGGCTGCTCTATTACCTGGACCAGAAAGGCGCGCTCGAGTCGACCGAAGGCTGAGGGCCTGCCGCGTCCACGACCTGAACCGTCTCAACCCTGCCCGCGCGAAGGTCATACATGACCTTGATTGGCCCGCCGACCCCCATGAGCTCGGGCGGGAGCCAGAAATCGGCGCCGGGCACCCTGATGACGTAACCGGCTGTCGACCGCCACGCTACCTCGCCCCATTCGGTCTGGAGACCAGGAAGCTTCTCTCTCCACCCCGACCCGAACATGCCGGCGAAGGCGGCGAGACGGGGAAGAGGACGGCCCGTATGCGTCGCCCGGAGTGCGACGAGGCCGAGCGCCGGGAGTGCCCACAACCAGGCGAGGGCCAGCTCCAGGGTCGCGAAGTCCTCGGCCCGGTTCTCGCTTGCGGCCAGCGTCAGCGCGCCGAGGCTCACGCCCGGAACCAACCCCGAGAGGAGCAAAGACAACAGGACCCAGCGCAGGCCGTCGCGAAGCCCGAAGCCGAAAAGCAGGCCGATCAGGGGCCAGGAGCCCAGGAATCCCAGCACCACCGCGAAGATCACGATCCCTTGGCCAATCGTCGGCCACAGCGGAGCCTGTCTCGTCGCAATCGCCATGGAGAAGATCGTCCCGGCTCCCATCGCGGGGAGGGTGAGCACAAATCCGGCCGCAGTCAGGAGCGCACCGAACCGGGCCCTGATCTCCTGTGGTTCGACATCCCGGCTGTACTTGAGCCTCAACCGGCGGTGGATAGGTATCTCAGGGGAGAGTCGCACCCCCCGGGTGGGATTCCAGTGCTGCCCGTCCCACCACCATTGGCCGTCCGGCGAGATCATCCATGTAAGACTGACTCACAGGCCTAGTGTCCGGGTGGCGAGAATGGCCGCGCGTCGAAGTACGCGCGCAGGCTCGTGATCTTGCCGCCGCGGACCGTGTACCACTCCGCGACCGGCGCCCTGGCCATCGGCGTGTCCAGGAGATAGAAGACGGCGACGTCGTCGCCTTCGCCGATGGTCGCCTGGTGCTCCACCCCCTTGACCATCCCGTAGAGGCCTTTGATCGCCTCCACGTAGTCGTCTGCCCGCTGGAAACGGTCGATCGGCCCCTCGAACCGAAGGTCGTCGGCGAGCAGTGCGCGGGCGGCGGCGAAGTCCTTGGCCCCCAGGGCCTGGTTGTAACGGTCGACGATCTCTTTCGCGCTGTTATGTGTCATGCGGACGACGCTAGGCGGCGTCTGCGGCGATGGACATGCCTGCCGCACCATCTTGATTTGCCGCGGCGCCCTGGTTAACTGACGCGGCGAATCGGCGAAGTGCGCAGGCGTCGATCCGCGCCTAAGATCACGTCACCATGCACGAGCACAAGCAGCCGAAGGCGCCAAAGGAGCTGTCCGGCTACCTCGACGCGATGGCCCGAGTGATGTTCCAGACGGGGATCAGCTGGCGGGTCGTCGAGGCGAAATGGCCTGGGATTCAAGAGGCATTTCACGGCTTCGACCCCGTGCGGACGTCGAAGCTGAAGACGAAGGACATCGACAAGCTGATGGACGACACCCGGGTCATCCGCAACCGCAAGAAGCTCGAAGCCATCTCCTCCAACGCCGGCCGCATGCTCGAGCTCGACGCCGAGTACAAGGGCTTCAAGAAGTACCTCGACTCGCTCGGCGATTTCGACTCGACCAAGAAGGCGCTGCACAAAGAGTTCGCGTACATGGGCGACTCGGGCACGTGGTTCTTCCTGTGGATGGTCGGCCGCCAGGTGCCCGAACACGAACGCATGGGATGAGCCGGACCGGCGAGTTCGGTGACCCCGACGGGCTCAGCGAGCTCCTCCTCCGGCTGACGGTCAGCAGCACCGTCTACTGCTTCTTCATGAGCGCGCCGTGGGGCTTCAAGGTGCCCGCGCGCCCGGTGCCGGCGTTCCACATCCTGACCACGGGGGGCGGGTGGCTGGAGATCGAGGGACAGCCCGAGCCCATCCGCCTTTCCGCCGCCGACCTCGTGATCCTCCCGCGCGGCGAGGGCCACATCGTCCGCGACTCGCCTCGGACATCGGGGCTGCCGTGGCTCGACCGCATCCTCGCCGACACACCTCCCGTCGACGGCCGGCTCTCTCTTGGCGGCGGGGGCGGGCGGGCCGAGCTGCTGTGCGGAGGATTCGCAATCGACCCAGTGGCCGGCAAACCACTGCTCGCGATGCTCCCGAACGTGATCCACCTGCGTGGCGGTGAGGGCCTCGCGCCAGAGTGGCTGGTCGGCCTGATCCGCATGATCGCCACCGAGATGGCATCCAGCGGCCCTGGCTCGCAGGCCGTGGTCACCAGGCTCACCGACGCACTGCTGGCCCAGGCGCTGCGCAACACCGTGGTCGAGGTCGACAGGTCCCTGGACGCGGCGACGGCGTTCACCGACCCTCAAATCGCGCGGGCGCTCCGGCTGATGCGCGACCACCCGGACCAGCCGTGGACGGTCCCCAAGATCGCCGCCGCGGTGTCGCTGTCTCGCTCCGCGTTCGCGCAGAGATTTCGCGCGGTCATGGGCGAGACGCCGATGCAGCACCTGACCCGCTACCGCATGGCGCGGGCGGCGGAATATCTGCGCGTGAGCAACGCCGGCATCCGAGAGATCGCACGCCTCACCGGCTACGACTCGGAGGTGTCGGTCTCGAAGGCGTTCCGCCGCCAGTTCGGCGTCTCCCCGGGCGCGTACCGCAAGGCGGGCGCCGTGCCCGCCCAGTGATGCCGTCCGGCCCCTCGCAGACCGATGCGGAGCGCGAGTCGAGCCTCATGCAGGCCGTCGGCAACCAGTACGGCATGCTGCAGTCGGCGCGAGGCGCGACGATCGCCGAGAGCTCGTCTCGCTCCAGCCTCTATCTCACCACCGTGACCGGAGCGGTGGTCGGGCTCTCGTTCGTGGCCCAGGCCTCGAGGTTCGGGGAGTCTTTCTTCGTCTTCGCGCTCGCGATCTTGCCCGTGGTGTTCTTTCTCGGCGTCGTTACCTACTACCGGACGCTGCAGACAGGTGTCGAGGACGTCATCTATGCGCGGGCGATCAGCAAGATCGAGAAGTTCTACAGCGAGATCGATCCAGCGCATGCGGATCTGTTCCATGAGTCCACGGTCGACCATGTCGGTCTCGCCGGTCTGGGCATGTTCGCGTTGAGGTGGCAGCAGTTCCTCTCGGCGGCCGCCGTCGTGGCGGTGGTTAACGCCGTCGTCGGTGGAGTTTTCGTCGCGCTCGCGACTGGCTACGCATTGCAAATTGCATCTCCGCTGCCTTCGATTGGCGCTGGCGCGGTTGCGGGTGCGTTGATCGCGTTCGCGTTTCTACGACATCAGTGGGCGACGTGGATGCACGTGGCCACGGCGTTGCCGATGCAACAGTCCGGTCAGCGGAGATGAACGCGCTGGCCGGCTGGCACGACTATTTCGTCGTCGTGGGCACCGGCGCGGCGGCGCTCACCGGCCTGGTCTTCGTGGCCATGACGCTGCACCTCGAGGACATCGTCAACCACCCGGTCCACCGCCACCGCGCGCGCACGATCCTCACCGGCCTGACGGCCGTCTTCATCCGCTGCGGCCTGGTGCTGATGGGCAACCAGTCGGAGCAGGCCGTCGCCGTCGAGCTCTTCTCGGTCCTGGTCGTGGTCGAAGTCGTCCTCTACCGGAGCACGCGCGACGCTCTCAATGCGTCGGACCCGTCAGTCCTGCTGCGCGCGGTCGGCAGCTTCGCCTGCCTCGTAGTCGAGCAGGCGGGGGCGGTGATCCTGTTCGAAGGCGGGACCTGGGGCCTCTACCTGGTCGGCCTCGGGATGATGGCCTCGTTCTTCTTCATGGTGAGCGGCGCCTGGCTGCTGCTCGTCGGAGTCGAGTCATCGCAGCCGGCGCCGTCAGAACAAACCGCCTCAAAGCCCTAGGGCCTCAGCTCTTCTGGGCTGAGCCGACCTCTTCCTTCTTGTCTTGCTTGTCTGGAGCGGGCTCGGCCACCTCGAGGATCTCGCCCTCGATCGTGATGTCGACCTCGTTGCTCACCACCAGCCTGCCGTCGCGGATGGCGTCGAAGTTCATCCCGAAGTCCTTGCGGTTGATGCGGGTGGTGGCCTGGTAGCCGATGCGGTGACCCATCATCTCGGCGTCGTTGAGCTCGCCGAACCGCACGACGTCGAGCGTGACGGGCTTGGTCGTGGCCTTGATCGTCAGGTCGCCGGTGACCTTGAAACGATCACCTTCGACATGCTCGACCTTGGTGCTCTTGAACGTCATCGTCGGGTACTTGTCGATCTCGAGGAAGTACGAAGAGCGCAGGTCGTTGTCGCGCTGGTCGTTGTGGGTGCGAATGCTCGCGGCGTTGATCGTGGCCTCGACCTTCGAGCGCGACGGGTCGTCGGGGTAGATCTCGCCGGCGGCCGTGACCTCGTGGAAGTTGCCCCGGACGGTCATCATCCCGAAGTGCTTGGCCGAAAACTCGACCTGAGTGTGAAGCGGATCGAACTTCCAGGTTCCCATTGCTTGTTTCTCCTCCGCAGAGTACTTACCTGGCCAAACTCAATGGAGCCTCCATTTATTTCACCGCAAACGGGTCGTACACTTCCGCCCGAGATGAGCGACGAGTTCGTTCCCGGCCTGCGCCACCGGTCCGACGCGCATGAGCTTTGGGCCCTCGTCGTCGAGTTCCTGGCCGACTGGGAGGACCGGATGAACCAGGCCGCCGGCGCCGCCGACCTGTCGCCGGTGGCTGCGTGGGCGCTCGTCCAGCTCGACCCTGACCACGCGATCTCCCAGAAGGAGCTCGCCGCGAGGCTGCACTGCAACCCCTCGACCGTGGTCGACCCCACCGACCGGCTCGAGGAGCGCGGACTTGTGATCCGGCGGCCCCAGCCGACCGACCGCCGGATCAACATCCTCACGATCACGCCCAAGGGGCGTCAGGTCCGGCAGACGCTCGTCCGGCGCCTGTTCGAGCCCCCGGAGGCGTTCCGCCGTCTGCCCGCGGCCGACCAGGCCCGGTTCCGGGACGCGATGCTGGCCGCCGTCGGCAGGGGGAAGGCCAGGGCGAGTTGACGCTTTTCCCCTCCCCACGTAGTGGGGAGGGTCAGGGAGGGGACGCGAATTGAGGCTGCTTTTTCCCTCCCCACACAGTGGGGAGGGTCAGGGAGGGGACGCGAATTGAGGCTTGGTGCCCGCACCAACCTGGCGCTGCTCGCCCTGCTCGCCGCCGCGTTTCTCACCGGCTGGGTGGCTTTCGCCCTGGCCACCGCGCCGTCGCGCTGGTCGCTCGTGCTGCACGCGGCCAGCGGGGTCGCGATCCTCCTGCTGCTGCCCTGGAAGTCGCTCATCGCCAGGCGCGGACTGAACCGGCCCTGGAAGGGAAGGTGGCTGTCGGTCCTGTTCGGCGTCCTGGTTTTGGTGTCCCTGGCGGCCGGGCTGGCGCACTCGACCGGGTTGCTTGTCTACGCCGGACCGCTGACGGCGATGGAGGTGCACGTCGGAGCCGCGCTCCTCGCCGTGCCACTGGCGATCTGGCACGTCGCGCGGCGCCGGATCCGGGTCCGGCCGGCCGACCTGTCCCGGCGCACATTCCTGCGCGGCGCGGTGCTTGCCGCCGGAGCGGTGGCCGCCTACGGCTCGACTGAGCTGGTCGTCCGCGCCGTCGGCCTGCCGGGCCGCGACCGGCGCTTCACCGGGAGCTACGAGGCGGGCTCATTCGATCCGGCGGCGATGCCCGTCAGCTCGTGGATGTTCGACGCGATCCCAGAGATCGATGCCGCGCGATGGACGCTCCGCGCCGGCGACCGCACGTTTTCATATGAGGACCTGCTGCGGTACGACGACCGGGTCACCTGCACGCTCGACTGCACAGGTGGTTTCTACTCGACGCAGGAGTGGGAGGGGGCGCGGCTCGACCGCCTCGTCGACACCACGCACGGGATGAGCGTCCGCGTCGTCTCGAGTACGGGTTACGACCGAAGATTTCCGATCGAGGAAGCCTCAAAGCTGCTGCTGGCGACCCGGTTCGGCGGGCAGGCGCTCGACGCCGGCCACGGGTATCCGGCGCGCCTGGTGGCGCCCGACCGCCGCGGCTTCTGGTGGGTCAAATGGGTCGTGGCGATCGAGGTCGACCATGCGCCGTACTGGTGGCAGAGCCCGTACCCACTGCAGTAGCGAGGCGATCAGTTCTCGTTTGCGCGATCGTCTATAGCAAGCAAAAGCGGGCGATAGTCCGGACTATCTCCAATCTTCGTGTCAGCAGAGCGACGTTAGTCCGGACTATCGCCGGTACAGAAGGAGGCTGACCTGAACGCCCTCGCCGCGGCCCTCCTCGTCGCCTCGGTCGCGATCGCGGCGGCGGACTGGGTCGCGGTCTCGATTGCGAACCGGCCGCTCGAGTACGCGACCAAGGTCGGCGTGATGCTGGGCCTGATCGGATTCGCCGTCGCGGTGCATCCGGCCAGCAACGCGCAGCGCGTCCTCTTCGTCGTCGCGCTTGGGCTTGGGTTGGTGAGCGACGTGTTCCTGATGCTTCCGCGCGACCTGTTCCTGCCCGGCCTCGTGGCCGCGCTGGTCGAGCACGTCTTCTACATCGCCGGGTTCCGCGTCCGCGACTTCGACCTGGTCTGGTTCGCAGGCGCCGCGCTCGTCGCCGTCCTGTCGGTGATCGCTTTTTTGCCGCCGATCCTGCGCGCCCTGCGCAGGTCGCACGCCTCGCTGGTCATCCCAGTAATCGTTTATGTGGCGATCTTCGTGTTCATGGTCGCGAACGCCGGCGGCACGCGATCGCTCATGGCGCTGGCGGGCGCGCTGCTGTTCTTCTACTCCGACGCGATTCTGGCCTGGAACCGATTCGTCAGTCCGATCCGCTACGGCCGCGTCGTCAACATCGTCCCGTACCACCTGGGACAGGCGCTGCTGGTGCTTTCGCTGGTCAGCTAGTCGATGTCGTTTTGCGCAAAACCGACGCAAAGGGCCGCGGGCCGGTGGGACTTTTGCGCAAAACGCCCCTAGATCGCCAGCGCGGCCGCCTTCTTCATGCCGGTCACCTCGAGGATCTCCGCCTCGTCGAGGGAGTCGTTCTTCAGGAGCGCCTTGGCCAGCGCGTCCAGCTGCGCGCGGTGCTCCGTCAGCAACCGCTCGGCCTCGGCCTGAGACTCCTCGGCGATGCGCCGGATCTCGTCGTCGATCAGGCTCGCGGTCGCCTCGCCGTACGGCCGCTGCTGAAACGTGCTGCCGTCCCCGTCGGAGAAGTTCAGGGGTCCGACCTTCGGGCTCATGCCCCAGCGCACGACCATCTCATGCGCGATCCGAGTGACCTGCTGCAGGTCGTTCTCGGCGCCGGTTGTGACGACGCCGTACACCAGCCTCTCCGCGGCGCGGCCGCCAAGCGCGCCGATCATCCGCGCGCGCAGGTAGTCCTCGCCGTAGTTGAACCGGTCGTCGACCGGGCTCTGCAGGGTGACGCCGAGCGCCTGTCCGCGCGGCACGATGGTCACCTTCTTGACGGGATCGGCGCCCGCCACCAGGAGGCCGAGAAGAGCGTGGCCGGACTCGTGGTACGCGATCCGCTCCCGGTCCTGCTCGGTCAGGAGGAGCTTGCGCTCGCTCCCCAGCAGCGTCTTCTCTATCGCTTCCGCGAAGTCCCCCTGAGTGACCGCCGTCTCGCCCTTGCGCGCGGCGCCGAGCGCCGCCTCGTTGACCAGGTTGCGCAGGTCGGCGCCGACGAGGCCGGGCGTCTGCTGAGCGATCTGGTCGAGGTCCACGTCGGGCGCAAGCGGCACATTGCGTGTGTGAATGCGCAGGATCGCAGCCCGGCCGCGACGGTCGGGCGCCTGCACGGTGACGCGCCGGTCGAACCGCCCGGGCCGGAGCAGCGCCGGGTCGAGGACGTCCGCGCGGTTGGTGGCCGCGAGCACGATCACGCCCTCGCGCGAGTCGAATCCGTCCATCTCGGTGAGGATCTGGTTCAGCGTCTGCTCCTGCTCGTCGTTGCCGCCGATCCTCAGCGCCGCCGCGCGGCTGCGGCCGATCGCGTCAAGCTCATCGATGAAGATGATCGCGGGCGCCGCCGCCCGCGCCTTGGCGAACAGGTCGCGGACCCGAGACGCGCCCACGCCGACGATCGCTTCGACGAACTCCGACGCCGCGATGCTGAAGAAGGGCACCTTCGCCTCGCCCGCCAGCGCGCGGGCGAGCAGGGTCTTGCCGGTCCCCGGGGCGCCGATCAGAAGCACGCCCTTGGGCACGGTCCCGCCCAGCCGCTGGTACTTCTGCGGTTCCTTGAGGAAGTCGACCACCTCCTCCAGGTCTGCCTTGACCTCGTCGATGCCGGCGACGTCGTTGAAGGTGACGGACGGACGCTCGGCGTCGTACAGGCGCGCCCGGCTCTGGCCGAATGCGCCCAGAATGCCTCCCGCGCCCCCTTGCGCCGCGCGCCGGGACAGGTAGAGGAAGGCGCCCACGATCAGCAGCACCGGGCCGAAGCTGGACAGGAGCGTCAGCCAGATCGGCGGTGGCGGGTTCGGGTCCTTCGCGTTGATGACCACGTTGTGGGAGCGGAGCGATGTCTCTAGGTCGTCGTTTGCGAAAGACGGCCGCTGGGTCTGGAACTTCGTCGAGCTCGTGCCGCTCGAGTCCTTGATCGCGGTCTTCGCCGTCCCGGTAATCGATTCGGCGGTGCTGGTGATGCTCACGATGTTGCCCTCGCTGACCTGATCGAGAAAAGCGTTGTACGAGATCGTCACGGTCGGCCCCTGGGCGGCCGAGAACGCGACCTGGCTGATGATGACATTGAGCACGAAGAGGATCGCGAGCACGACCCAGAAGCGCCACGTGCGCATCGGGGCCAGCGCGTCAGGTCGGTTCCGGGGCGGGCTGGAAGGCTGGCGCGCAGGCGGCGAAGCCGGCGGGCTCTGGGCCATTCGCTGATCGTAGTCGCTTCCTGGAAAACCGCCCCTCTTGACGCATGAATTCCCCAATTGTAGAATTCTCCGCATGAGGAATTACGCCGAGACTTATCTCCAGCCCCTGGTGGCCGGGTTGCTGGCCCTGGTTGTCCTGATCGGGCTCATCGGGCCGGCGATCAAGAGCCCGTCACCCCACGACATCCCGATCGGGATCGTCGCGGGCGGTGGCAGCCAGTTCGCCTTCGCATCGAGCGGCGGCCCGTTCACAGTCACGACCTACGACAGCGAGCATGCGGCCCGCCAGGCGATCGACTCCCATGACATCGACGGCGCGCTGGTGCTCGGACCAGGCGGCCCGAAGCTCATCGTCGCCGGCGCCGCCGGCGATGCCGTCACCGGCGTCATCACCGGCGCCTTCACGCAGCTCTTCCAGAAGCAGGGGCAGGCTCTGCAGGTCGAGGTCGTCCACCCGTTTGCGTCCGGCGACCCACACGGGCTGATCCTCTTCTTCGTCGTCCTCGCCATCCTGATCTCGACGCTCATCGCCAACGCACTCGCCGGCCTGCGCAGAGAGGGCGGCTTCATGTCGCGCCTGCTGATCGTGCTCATCTTTGCTGTAGTAGCCGCGCCCGTCGCCATGGGCGTGGCGACGTGGATCGCGGGCGACTACGGCTCGGGCTTCTGGACCGCCACCGCGCTCGTCGCCCTCGGCTCCGCCGCCGTCGGCGCCGCCGTGGCGGGCGCGGCGCGGCTGCTCGGCAGGCCCGGCGTCGCGCTCGCGGCGCTGATCGCGGTACTGCTCGACCTGGTCTGCTCGGGCGGTCCCATCGGCAGCCAGCTGCTGCCCGACGCCTATCGCTCGCTGGCACCCGGGATGCCCGCCGGCCAGCTGTACGGCGCGATCCGCGGAGCCCTGTACTTCGACGGCGCCGGCCTGGCGACTCCCATCACCGTCCTGGCCATATGGTTCGCGGGCGGCATCGTGCTGCTGCTGCTAGGCGAGCTCGTCTCACGCCGGCGTGCCGCGCACGGGTAGGCGCCCTGGCGCCGGGGGCACCAGGGAAAAGATCCTCGCCGCGGCGCGCGCCCAGTTCGCCCGCAAGGGCTACGAGGCCGCGACCATCCGAGGAATCGCGGCGGCTGCTCGCGTCGACCCGAAGCTCGTGCTCCACTACTTCGACTCCAAGGAGGGGATCTTCAGGGCGGCCCTGGACTTTCCGTTCGACCCGGCCGAGGCCATCCCCGAGCTGCTCAAGCCCGGACTCGAAGGGCTCGGCGTCCGGCTGGCGCGGTTCTTCCTCGAGCTCTGGGACTCGCCCGCGGGCGCTCGCGCGCATGCTCTCATCCGCTCGGTCGTCGGCAGCGACGACGCGGCCGCGCTGATGCGTGATTTCGCCACCCGCGAGATCCTCGCTCGTCTGGCGCAGGCGCTCGAGCTCGACCACCCGCAGGTGCGGGCGAGCCTCGCCGCGAGTCAGCTGGTCGGCATCGCGATGCTGCGTTACGTGGTCAAGGTCGAGCCGCTCGCGTCAGCGCGAGCCGACAGGCTGGCGCGATGGATCGGGCCGGCCCTGCAGCGCTACTTCACCGACCCGTCGGCGATAGGCTCACGCTGATCCCATTCAAGCCCGCTCGACGGCGATAGTCCGGACTATCGATCTCTTTCACGCCGAGTCAGGGGCGTCAGGCCGGACTATGTCGCGGAGCCGAAAGCGTAGGCGAGCATCCGTTCGATCCGATACCACAAATGCACGACGACAACGCGAGCGACAGGGTCCTACGTTGGCGTCGTGGCCTTGAAGCTCCGGGTCATGGCCTCGCACGGGCCCTTCACGGGCAAGGGACGCGCGTCAGCGCTGATCTACCAGGCCGAGGCGTATCGAGACACCGACCGTTTTCGTGAGGCGGTGTGGGTCTGTCCGCACGAGCACAGGACCGTCGAGGGTGCGCTGCACTGCGGGCAGGCGTGGATGGGCGCGCAGCCGGAATCCCTGACCGAAAGCGCCTGACTAGAATCGTTTCGATGGCCCAGGCAACGATCGTCGGCGCCCAGGCGTTCGGCGACCTCGAGACCTACCGCCGCGAGCTGACCGCCTACTGCTACCGGATGCTCGGTTCGCCGTTCGACGCCGAGGACGCGGTCCAGGACGTCTTCGTCCGCGCCTGGCGCAGCCGCGACCAGTTCGAAGGCCGCGCCGCTCTGCGCTCGTGGCTCTACCGGATCGCGACCAACGTCTGCCTTGATGTGCTCAAGGGCAAGGAGCGCCGCGCCCGGCCGATGGACCTCGGCCCATCGTGCGAGCCGATCGAGGCAAACCTGCACATGCCTGAGATCCCATGGCTGGAGCCGGTTCCCCTCCACCTCGTCGCCCCCGAGCGCGACCCGGCCGAGGTCGCCGTGGCCAACGAGTCGATCCGCCTGGCGTTCGTCGCCGCGCTGCAGCATCTTCCCGCGCGTCAGCGCGCGGTTCTCATCCTCCGCGACGTCCTCGACTGGCAGGCTTCCGAGGTCGCCGAGCTGCTGAAGACCTCGGTCGCTTCGGTGAACAGCGCTCTGCAGCGGGCGCGGGCGACGCTCGCGAAGATCCAGGCCACGGAGCCAAAAGGCACGCCGACCTTGAGCGACGCGGACAAGGCGATGCTCGAGCGCTACGTGGCGGCCTTCGAGCGGTACGACGTCAAGGCCCTGACGACGCTCATACAGGAGGACGCGAGGCAGTCGATGCCGCCTTACGACATGTGGCTCAGCGGCCGCGACGACATCCTCGCCTGGTGGTTCGGCCCCGGCATCGGCTGCCAGGGCTCGCGCGTCATCCCGACCATCAGCGCCAACGGCATGCCGACCTTCGGCCAGTACAAGCCGAGCCCGGACGGTGGCTACGACCCGTGGGCGCTCCAGGTCCTCGAGCTAAAGGACGGGCGGATCGGTGAGTTCACTTTCTTCCTCGACACCGCGAGGCTCTTTCCTCTCTTCGGCCTGCCGCTTCACCTCGACGCGTAGCACGTCGGCGAGCCCGGCGAAGTCGATCAGCGCCATCAGGTCGTAGGAGGCGTCCGCCAGGCAGAGCTCGTGGCCGCCTCGCCGCGCTCCGAGCTGGATGCGGGCCAGCCGGTCGACCGCGCCCAGATCAGGTTTCCCGATGCGGGCACAGCTCAAGGTGACCTTGTCGGTCGCCATCAGAGCTCAGACGAAATAGCCCGCCGAAAGTCATCGGTTGACGTGAGATGAGTTTTGGATGGCGAGCAGGTCTAATCGAGCATGAAGAACTCACGCTGGCTCTCACTGATCGTCCTCTGCACCGGGTTCCTCTTGATCGTCGTCGACATGACGATCGTGAACGTCGCGCTGCCCTCGATCCAGAAGGACCTCGGCTTCTCGCAGTCCGGGCTGGCGTGGGTCGTCAACGCGTACCTGATCGCGTTCGGCGGCCTTCTTCTGCTGGCGGGGCGCGTCGGCGACCTTCTGGGCCGCAAGCGCGTCTACCTCGCCGGCCTCGCGATCTTCACCTGCGCGTCGGTGCTTTGCGGGCTTTCCTTCGGTCAGCCGATGCTGATCGCGGCGCGGTTCGTCCAGGGCATCGGCGGAGCGGTCAGCTCGGCGGTGATCCTCGCCATGATCGTCAACCTCTTTCCGGAACCGCTCGAGCGCGCCAAGGCGTTCGGCATCTTCGCCTTCATCGCCTCGGCGGGCGCCGCCGTCGGGCTGATCGCCGGCGGCCTGATCACCCAGGTGGTGAGCTGGCACTGGATCTTCTTCGTCAACCTGCCCATCGGCGTCGCGACGGCGATCGTGTCGGCCCGCCTGCTCGCGGACGACAGGGGCATCGGCCTCGGTCAGGGAGCCGACGTGCTCGGCGCGATCATGGTCACGGCCGCGCTGATGCTCGGCGTCTACACGATCGTCCAGACGTCTGACTACGGCCTGGTGTCGGTGCGCACCGGCGTCCTTGCCGGCGTCGCGGTGGCGCTGCTCGTCGGGTTCGTCGTCCGCCAGGCGCGCGGCCGCAACCCGATCCTGCCCCTGCGCCTGCTTCGCTCGCGCAAGGTCGCCGGCACCAACCTCGTGCAGGCGCTGATGTCCACGGCTTTCCTCGGCTTCTTCTTCCTCGGCTCGCTAGACCTCGAGCGCGTGCAGGGCTACGGCCCGATGGCGATCGGACTCGCGTTCCTGCCGGTGGCGGTCGTGATGGCGGTGTTCTCAGTCCGGTTCTCGGCCCAGCTGATCGGCCGCTTCGGCCCGGGGACCGTGCTCGTGGCCGGACAGGCGGTGGCGATGGTCGCGCTCGCGGCGATCGCCATCGGCCCGGTGCACCCCAACTACTTCGTCCACCTGATGATCCCGATGGCGCTGCTCGGCCTCGGCGGTGGGCTCTCGTTCCCCTCGCTGACGATGATCGCGATGGAGGGCGTGCCGCCGAGCGACGCGGGCCTCGCGTCCGGGCTGCTGAACACGACCGGCGAGGTCGGTGGGGCGTTCGGCCTGGCCGTGCTGGCGACCATCGCTGGTGGGCGCACTATGGATCTGTTGAGCAGCGGCTCTGAAGTCGGCGTCGCTCTTTCGGGTGGGTTCCACTTCGCGTGGATGGTTTGCGCCGCGACGGTGGTGGTGACCCTCGGCGTGGCGGCGGTGGTCCTCCGTGACGCGCCTGCGCAGCAGCGGATCGTCGAGGAGCCGTGCGTGGAATGCGAGGCGGCGGCGTGATCGCTTCTTTCATCATGACCACGCTCGACGGCTTCTTCGACGGCGAGAAGCTCTGGGACCTGGCGTGGCACCGCACGGACGAGGAGTTCAACGACTTCGCCACCGAGCAGCTGGGCGAGTTCGATACCCTTGTCTTCGGTCGTTCGACCTACGAAGGCATGGCTCAATACTGGCCGAGCGAAGAGGCCATGCGAACTGATCCCGATGTCGCCTCGCGGATGAACCAGGCGGCGAAGATCGTCGTCTCGCGCACGCTGCACGAGCCGGCGCCCGCGTGGAGCAACACCACGCTGGTCAAAGACGTGCAAGACCTGCGAACCGACAAGAAGCTGCTGGTCCTGGGCAGTGCGCTCCTGACCACGAGCCTTCTCGAGGAGGGCCTGCTCGACGAGCTCAGGATCATGGTCAATCCGGTGCTGCTAGGGTCGGGCCGCTCGGTCGCGGGTTCCGCGCGCCGGCCGCTGCCGCTGAAGTTGCTGCGCCGGCGCGAGTTCCACAACGGCAACGTACTTTTGACGTATGAGCCAGACAGGAATTCCTGACGAAGTACGTGCCCTGGTCGAAGGGGCCAACATCGCGCACATCGCCACCGTCCTCCCCGATGGCGCTCCGCACAGCGTCCCGGTGTGGGTGGGCCTGGAGGACGGCCGCCTCGCCATCCTGACCAGCCCCGGTTCTCGAAAGGGGCGCAACCTGGACCGCGACCCCCGGCTCTCGATCTCGATCACGGACTCGGCGAAGCCCAACCTGATGGCGCACCTTCGTGGGCGGGTTTGCGAGCGCGTCGACGGCGACCGGGCGTGGACGATCATCGACCGGATGTCCGAGAAGTACCTCGGTGGGCCCTACCCTCTGCGCGAGGACCGCGTCGTCTATCTGATCGAGCCCGAAGTTGCCTGGGCGCAGATGTTCTGATGCGGGGCAAGCCCTATCTGCGTGACGACGCGCGGCCGGAGACGACGTCGGATGAGGTTTTTCGCCGGCTGGCGGAGGCCAGGACGTTCTGGCTCGCGACCTCGCGCGAAGGCACGCCGCACGTCATGCCTCTTCTAGCGGTGAGCTTCGATGGACGGACGTACTTCTGCGCGGGCCAGGGGACCCGGAAAGCGCGCAACCTGGCGAGCGACCCAAGATGCGTGCTGACCACGGCGGCGGATGGCATGGACATTGTCATCGAGGGCACGGCGGTGCGCGTGGACGAGCCGGGCACCCTGCGCCGCGCCGCGGACACATACCTCGCCAAGTACGGCTGGGACGCGCAGCCTCGCGACGGCGCCTTCCACGGCGACGGGGCCCCGACCGCAGGCCCTCCGCCGCTTGACCTGTACGAGGTGCGGCCGAGCACGATCTTCAGCTTCGGGACCGACGATGCGCACAACGCGATGCGCTGGACAATCGACCGATGAGGCGAAACCCGAAGACGGTCCACCCGCCCGTGGGCCCGTACAGCCACCAGGTCGAGGTGCCCGGCAGCCCGCGGTGGCTCGCGATCGCGGGCCAGGTCGGGCGCACGCTCGACGGCAAAGTTCCGGAGGATCCGATCGAGCAGGTCGAGCTCGCGCTCGAGAACCTGCGTCGCAACCTCGAGGCCGCGGGCATGGAGGTCGCGGACGTGGTCAAGTGGAACTGGTACCTGGTCGGGCAGGTCGACCCCGTCCGCCGGCGCGAGGTGACCCTCGCCTGGCTGGGCGGGCACGAGCCGGCCTCGACGCTGGTCTACGTCGCGGCCCTCGCGGCGCCAGAGTATCGCGTCGAGGTGGAGGCCTGGGCCTGCCGCCGCTGACGCGCCTTTTGCGGCCCGCGCTGTTCGACCTCAACGTCGAGAAGATCCTCGACCACTGGGGCGTGCCCGAGGCGGTCCGCGAAGTCATCGCCAACGCCCTCGACGAGCAGGCGCTGAGCAACACCGCGGAACCCGAGATCACCAAGCGCCGCGATGGCTGGCACGTCACCGACTTCGGCCGCGGCCTCCGCTACCAGCACCTGACGCAGAACGAGAATCCCGAGAAGCGGCGCAAGGCGGACCTGGTCGTCGGCAAGTTCGGCGTCGGCCTGAAGGACGCGCTGGCGACCTTCCACCGCCGCGGCGTCGACGTCACGATCAAGAGCCCGCACGGCGACATGACCCTGCGCCGCGCGCCCAAGAGCAACTTCGCCGACGTCAAGACGCTGCACGTGGCGATCTCCAGGGCGTCGGAGCCCAAGCGCCGCGGCACCGACTTCCTGCTCGGTGGTTTGTCCGACCGAGACATGTCAACCGCACGTGAGTACTTCCTGCGCTTCGCGGGCGACGAGGAGCTGGAGCGCACCGAGCTCGGAACCATCCTCCGCCGGCCCAAGGACGAGTCGGCCCGCATCTACGTCAAGGGAGTGCGTGTGGCGACGGAGGACCAGTTCCTCTTCTCCTACAACATCACTTCGACGACCGCCCAGCTGCAGCGGGCCCTCAACCGTGAGCGCAGCAACGTCGGCCGCACCGCCTACCAGGACCGGGTGAAGGCGATCCTGCTCAAGGCCCGCTCCGACGCCGTCGCGGAGCAGCTCGCCGCCGACCTGACCCGCATCCAGACGGGAGCAAACCACGACGAGATCACCTGGCTCGACGTCCAGGAGCAGGCGGTGCGCATCCTCGCCACGAAAGGCAAGACCCTCTTCGTCACCTCGCAGCAGATGTTCACGATGGGCGCGACGATCATGGAGGCGAGGACCGACGGTTACAAGGTGCACGTGATCCCCGACCGGCTGGTCGCGCGCTTGCCCAACCTGCGCGACCTGGACGGCAACCCGATCCTCGACATCGGCGGGTTCGTCAAAGTCTGGAACGCGTCGTTTGTCTACGACTTCGTCGACCCGGCGAAGCTGAACAAGACCGAGGCCCAGAGCTGGAGGATCCTGCCGGAGCTTCTGCGCCTCGCCGGCGACCATGCGAAACGGGTGCGCGAGGTGCGCATCTCCAGCACCATGCGGCTCGACGAGGGCGCCTACGAGACCGAGGGCGTGTGGGACTCGCCGAACATAGTCGTCAAGCGCTCGGTGCTCGACTCGCCGCGACACTTCGCCCGCGTCGTCCTCCACGAGATCGCGCACGCCAGCTCGAACGCGAACCACGGGAGCCTGATGTTCATGGCCGCGATCGACGACCTCGCGGGTCTTGCGGCGGTCGAAGCGACTAGGGCTTCGGCTGCCCCCCGTCGAGCTCGGCACGGCGCCGCTGCCAGAACTCGAGGCGGTGACGGAACCGCTCGACCTGGGAGGCGATAACCGGAAGGTTCGTCCGCTCGGCCTCGGTCTGCGCGTCGGCGGGCATGTCCGGGATCATGCGCGCGAGCACGTCGAACAGCTCCTGCTCGAGGTTGACGAGATGGTGGTAGACCCCGACCCAGCGCCGGGCGTCGGCGAGCGAAGCCGACGAGGGATCCTCGCCCTTTATCGGTCGGTCGAGATCGGCGCCTTCCCAGGCCGCCCCAGCAGCCTCCGTCTTTTTGGAGGCCATCGTGGGTACATCTTGTGCTTTTCGCGACGGGATTTCACGTGGAGTTTCAACGGGATTCATCGGGGTGGCCTGTATTACCAAACGCGATCCTGTCCCGCACCACCCGCGCGCGGCCCAAAAGGCGGGAGCGCTGCATTGCGTCCTCGCCGAACCGGTCGCGAATCCTGTCCACCGCCTTTTCCAATCGCTCGGTGCGCTCGGTGCGCTGAGGCTGCGGCTCGACGAAAAGATCGAGCTGGCCGGCGTCGCCGTCGATGAGCCCGGACAGCCCGACGCCGAGCGTGCCGACGGTGCGCCGCGGGTCGCGAGCGGCAAGGAGCTTCAACGCCGCCTGGTAGATCTCGTCGCCGGTCGCGACCGGCCGGGGCTGCTTGGCCTGCCTGGAGAAATGGCCGGAATCGGGCCGGTAGACGACCCCGACGCTGACGACGCTTCCGCGCCGGCTGGCGGCGCGCAGCCTCCGGCCGACCATGTCCGAGAGCCGCATGAGCAGCTCTTCGAGGTCCTTCTGCGAGGCGGTGGCGCGGGCCATCACGTGGGAGTGGCTGTAGCTCTTGCGCTTGACCGGTTCGAACCCCCCGACCTCGAATCCGCGAAGGCGCATGCTCCAGCCCTTGGCGTGCTCGTCGTGCATGCCCGCGAGCCGGAGCTTCGGCGTCGTCGCCCTGAGGAACTGGACCGGAGTGTGGATGCCGGCTCGCGCAAGCCGCCGCGCGCTGGCCTCGGCGATGCCCGAGAGGTCGGTGAGCTGGAGGCGCTCGAAGGTCGCGACGAGGTTGGTGTGGTCGATGCGCTCGAGACCGTCGCGTTTGTTCAGGTTCGAGGCCTGCTTGGCCATCCAGATCGAGGTCGAGATTCCGATCGAGGCGGTGACGCACTCGCCGATCTCCCAGCGGACGGCCTCCTTGATCTTCCTGGCGACCCCCTCAGGACCGAGTGTTTTGAGGCTGGGCGTGCCCGCGAGGTCGAGCGAGGCCTCGTCGATGGACATGCGCAGGACGTCGGGGCTGTGCCGCTCCAGGATCTCGATGAGCTTGTCCGACACGTCGCGGTAACGGGGCGGGTTGGGCTCGCGGACGATGACGGCGGGGTAGATCGCCTTGGCGTCGAAGACCTTCATCCCGGTCTTGATGCCGAGGTCACGGGCCTCGCGCGACGAGGAGACGATGGTGGCGGCGTCGGTGGCGTACGCGGCGATGGCGAGGACTTTGCCGCGCAGGGCAGGATCGTTCTGCTGCTCGATCGACGCGAAAGCGCAGTTGAGGTCGACGACCAGCGTCGTCGGTTCGGCGAGGTTCAGCCCCAGGTCGAGCGCCTCCGCCGGTGGCGTAGGGGTCACGTACAGATGTTCGCACCGGCGGGGCGGCTTCGCAAGCCGTCGTGACGTCGCGTTTTGCGCAAAACACGTTGCTCTGGTGGCTGAGATGCATCGGCTTTGCGCAAAAGTGGATTCTCAAGGCCGCGCGTGTCGCGACTAGCATTGGCCTGTGGCGAGAGCTGGTCAGCCCGCCAAGCGCAGTGCCCACCAACCGGCATTCGACATCGTGGCTTTCGCGGCCTCCGCCGGCGGCGTCGTCGCCCTCACCAACATCCTCGGCAAGCTGCCTGCCGATTTTCCGGCGATCGTCGTGGTCGTCCAGCACCTCGACCCTCGTCATCGCAGCCTGATGCCCCAGATCTTCGGCCGCCGCTCGAACCTGCCCGTCTTCCAGGCGATCGAGGGCATGGACGTGCGGCCCGGCACGGTCTACCTGGCGCCGCCGGACCGGCACCTGCTGATCAACCGAGATGGCACCGTCAGCCTCACGCAGACCGAGCTCGTCAACTTCGTCCGCCCTTCGGCCGACCTGCTGTTCGAGTCGGTGGCGGCCGCCTACGGCGAACGCGCGATCGCGGTGGTGCTTACCGGCGCCGGCAGGGACGGCTCGATGGGCGTGACCGCGATCAAGAAGCGCGGCGGCACGGTCATCGTCCAGGACGAGACCTCCTCCGAGTTCTTCAGCATGCCTTCCGCGGCCATCCGGACAGGCGTGGTCGACTTCGTGCTGTCCATGGACGAGATCCCACCGGCGCTGGTGACCCTGGTCTCCGGCGAGGGGCCTGATTGAGCTTCGAGGGCGGCACCCAGTTCGAAGCCCTGATCGATTACCTCCGCGAGACGCGAGGCGTCGACTTCACGGGCTACAAGCGGATGAGCCTCATCCGCCGCGTCGCCAAGCGCGCCCAGGAGCTGGGGATCGACGGCTTCGCCGCCTACTACGACTACCTCCAGGTTCACAGCGACGAGTTCCCGATCCTCTTCGACAGGATCCTGATCAACGTCACCGAGTTCTTCCGGGATCCGCAGGCGTGGGACTACCTCGGGCAGGAGATCCTGCCTCAGATGATCGCTAAGAACGGTCCCATCCGGGTCTGGAGCACGGGCACTGCCTCAGGCGAGGAGGCCTACACGGCGGCGATGTTGTTGTGCGAGGCGCTGGGACCGGACCAGTTCCTACGCCGGGTCAAGATCTACGCCACCGACATCGACGAAGACGCGCTGAGCAAGGCGCGCGGCGGGTATTCGCTGAAGGACGTGGAGTCCCTCGACGACAACCTCAGGAACAAGTACTTTGAGCCGCTGGGCTCCCGTTTCGTGTTTCGGTCCGCGCTGCGCCGCGTAATCATCTTCGGCCGGCACGACTTGATGCAGGACGCGCCGATCTCCCGCCTCGACCTGCTGATCTGCCGCAACACGCTCATGTACTTCACGGCCGAGGCGCAGGGCCGGATCCTCGCCCGGTTCCATTACGCCCTGAACGAGGACGGGTTCCTGTTTCTCGGGCGGGCCGAGATGCTGCTCACCCACAGCGCGCTGTTCGTCCCCCTCGACCTCAAGCAGCGTATCTTCACCAAGGTCGCCCGGCTGCAGCTGCACGACGGCCTGATGCTGCTCGCCCAGGCGGGCAGCGCCGAGGCCACCAGCAACGTGGCCAGGCAGCTGCGTGTTCGAGAGCTGGCGGCCGAGGGCGCGCCCAACGCGCAGCTGGTGATCGATGCCCTGGGCGTGCTGGTGGGGGCCAACCAGGTGGCCCGGCGCATGTTCGACATCGCACGTGACGACATCGGCCGTGCCCTCAAGGACCTCGAGCTTTCGTACAAGCCGATGGACCTGCGCACGCCTATCGACCGTGTCTACAGCGAGCGGCGGCCCATATCCATCCCCGCCGTGGAGTTCGCGGCGCGTGACGGCAAGCCCATGCTCTTCGACGTCTTCGTCGCGCCGCTGATCGACGACGACAACTCGGTCGTGGGCACGAGCGTGAGCTTCGTCGACGTGACGCATCTGACCCAGCTGCGCTCCGAGCTCGAACGTTCCAAGCAGGACGTCGAGACCGCGTACGAAGAGCTGCAGTCGAGCAATGAGGAGCTCGAAACGACAAACGAGGAGCTTCAGTCCACGGTCGAGGAGCTCGAGACGACCAATGAAGAGCTGCAGTCCAGCAACGAAGAGCTGGAGACGATGAACGAAGAGCTCGAGTCCACCAACAGCGAGCTGCAAACCATCAACACCGACCTGCGCCTGCGCACCGATGAGGTCAACAAGCTGAACACGTTCCTGGGCGCCATCACCGGCAACATCGAGCTCGGAGCCGTCGTGCTCGACGGCGACATGCGTGTCCAGGTCTGGAACGAGCGCGCAGCCGACCTCTGGGGACTGCGGCCTGACGAGGTGGTGGGCAGGCCGTTCTTCGACCTCGACATCGGACTGCCCTCGAGGGACCTGCGAAGCATGGTTCGCGGCGTTGCCGGGGGCAAGCCCGCCCACGACGAATCGACCGTCGAAGCCATAAGCAGGCGCGGCAAGAGCATCCAGGTGCGGGTGATCGCCTACACCCTGTCCGACGGCGAACGGACGAGTGGCGTCGTCCTGGTCATGGAAGAGCTGCGACCGGACTAGGCGCCGGCCGGATCGCTTAGGCGACCGCGGCCGCCATCTCGTCCCGCAGCGATTCGGTCCAGTTGCCGACGATCCCCTCCAGCATCTCGACGTCGGCCGAGACCTGGTAGCGCTCGCTCAGGGGCAGCTGCGTGGTCGCTTCGCGCAGCCGCGTCGTGAGCACGCTGCCCATCTCGATCAAGCGGGCGTAGGCGATCAGCCAGTAATCGTGGAATTCCGGGGAACCCCAGGCCAGCATGCTGGCCCGGTACCGATGCTGGGCGTCCTCCGCTTCGACGCTCAACTGCTCGATCTCCAGCCGGAGCGCTTCCTTGGTCGCGTCAAGCCTTCGCTGCTGGCAGCGCAGGATGAGGCGCTTGGACTGAAGTACCAGAAGTCGGGACGTGATGATGTCGCGAGCGAACCTCACCGCCGGCACCTCCTCGTTGGCGTTGTTCACCGCGCGCCCCCCAGCGATGCGGTGACCCCGTAGCCCTGGTTGCGGGCGACGGTGATGACCTCCTCCAGGCCAACTTCGCGCAGCCGGCTGCGCAGCCGCATGATGTACGTCCGCACCTGCGCGTCGGACAGTCGCGAGTTGTGCCAGGCGAGGGTGGCCAGCTGCCTGCTGGTAAAGGGTCGCTTGGGGTGACGGAGCAGGAAGTCCAGGAGATCGGCCTCTCTGCGTGTGAGCTTGAGCGACTTGCCCCCGTAGGTCAGGGTGTGCTCGGTGCGGTCGATGACGACGCCGGCCAGCTCGGCGTGGCGGTCGCGCCAGCTCGCGAGCCTGTCTTCGATCGACGCGAGCTGGCGCCTCAGCTCGTCGGCCTCGGGTGTGAGTTCGGCGCGCGCGATCACAGAGCGCAGGACCGCCACCATCTCCTCATAGATCGATATCCACCCCGCCACCTCGGCGAGGACGGAAGTCGTGAGGTCCTCGCCCGGGAGTACGGAGACGTCACGTGCTTGCAAGATCCTGGCCTCCCCTTGAATCTACAACTCTTCGAGGAGATCGGCCAGTCAATTTTGACCCTGAATTTGGCGCTCGCTGAAATACCGTGAAACTCGAACGGCTGCGGGGGGGCAGCAGGTCATTGTGGAAACGCCGGGGGGCAACGACCGGGCAAGGGGCCAGGGTCCGGAGGGAGGGCCAGGCCCCTTCGCCATTTCTGGGCCCTCTGGGTGCCCGCGATCACCATCCGTGAGGGAGATCTCTGGGCCCGAGCTGAGCAGCCCGGGTGAGCTCAGTTCAGGAAGCTTCCCAGCCTCAGAGCGAACAGGTCCGGGTGAGCCTTCAACGCGCGCACCAGCGTCGCCCCGCTGAAGGCGCGCGCGTCGTACTGGCAGATCACGGCCACGGGGTAGCGCCTCGACATGAGGTCGAACGCTTCCTCGTAGCGGAGCATCTCCTCCTCGGAGTCGAACATGTCGCGCTCGGAGGACATCTCGCCCACGAGGCGTATGACCGTGGCGCCACCGGCGACCAGCTCGGACAGCCGGCGCTCCCATTCGGCGATCGCGGCGGCGGCGGTGCCGCCCCCAAATTCCACGGCCGAGAAGCCGTCGCCAGGGCTCGGGTTTAGCGCGGCGGTGTAGCGCGACACCATCGGTCCCCGGGCGACCAGGATGCAGGGCTGGCCGTGGCGCAGTCCCTCGGCCAGAAATGGAATGCTCAGCCGCAGGCGGCCTTCATCGCTGCTGTAGAGGCTGGCAAGGTGGCCGGGCACCGAAACCCGCGCGCCGCCGATGTTGACCAGGTCCTCGCGCGGCGCGGAGGAACGGTCCATGAACGCGACCAGGTCGGACTCTTTGAACCGCCGCTCGCGCCGGCCGCCGACGCGGGTTGCGGGAAGCCGGCCGGAGTCCGCCCAGCGTCGGATCGAAGCCTGGCTCACGCGCAGAAACCGCGCCGCCTCGGCTGTGTTCAGCATACCCAGCATTCTCTACTTATTTGTACAGTGTGTGCAGCAACGTGGCGCCAAGGATCAGTAGAATCTAGTAAAGGAATATGCAGAGCACCGGGGCTAATCCACCCAGAACGATCCCGGAAGACCTCGTCTGGCTGGGCGAGGCGCGCCGGAAGGGGTTTTTCAGCCGGCTGCCCGACGACCTGGTGCGAGCCGCGGTGCAAGGTGCTCAGCGGGAGGAGTTTGCGCCGGGGAGCATAGGCCTGCGGTGGGAGGACGGGCCGAGGAGCGCCATCGTCCTGCGTGGGACCCTGCGCACATATCTGGCCTTTCCCGACGGGGGCCAGGCCACCGTCAGATACCTCAGGCCGGGCGACATGACCGGCATTTTTGCGCCAAGGCAGCCAGCCCTGGCGAGAGGCCTGTTGGCGATCGAGCAGAGCGAGCTCCTCTTCATCGGCGGCGCGCGGATCAAGGAATTGTCGCTCGCCGATCCCCGGTTCGGGTGGGAGCTGGTCGAGGAGATGACCTCCATCCTCAACGCGGCCCATCGCGCGCTGTACATCCGCGCCTTCGGCAGCATGCGGCAGCGCGTCGTCAGCACCATCGTCGAGCGCGCGACGGCGGCGGGTCAGCTTGCGAGCGGCTGCCAGGTCACCGGCACCCAGCACGAGCTGGCCATCGCGGTTGGTTCGGTGCGCGAGGTCGTCGCCTCGATTCTCGGCACCTTGAAGCACGAGGGGCTGATTGATATCCGCCGCGGTGGCGTGGTCATCGTCGACCCGGAACGGCTCGTCGCTGAAGCGCAGGCGGTCATCGGATCGGCGTCCTGACCTGATAGGCGCAGCCGAAGGCGTTGTGAAAGCCGAGCGCGTCGACGCCGTCGTGGCCGGTCAGACCCTCGATGACCCCGGCGTGAAAGAAACAGATGCCTGGAGCGCGCCGGCACGCCTCCGCGAACAGGCAGTTCGTGCACACGATCCCGCCGCCGCGCGCCACCTCGTACTCCGCGCCCATCTCGATCATCGGCTCGAGCGCCGCGGGTAGCGACCCAACACGGGGACGCGCCAGCGACTCGCCCAGCGAACGGCCGGCCGCGGTCATCGCCGGCCTGTCCAGCGTGCGGGCCAGGGCTTCGGCGAGCACGTCGTACCTCCGCATCGGATGGCTGATCTGGAGCGGACCCGCGCTCAGGCGATAGATCTTCGCCGGCTTACCTGGCAGTCCGCGCCGGCGCTCGACTTCCAGGTAGCCCAGGGCAACCAGCCTCTCGAGGTGGTCGAAGGCGACCGAGCGGTGGATGCCCGCCACGCCGGCCACGTCGTCCACGGTGCGCGCCTTGCGGTCCGTGTAGAAGCGCAGCAGGATGTCGCGGCGGGTGAAATCACGCAGCGCGCCGAGGGCGCGGTCCATGTCCGGGGCCATGCTGCGGAGGTGTTCGGTGGGGGCTCGATCTTCAAAACGCCCCAGACCGGCGGGGGCTCGCCGGTCGGGGCTCGGGGATGAAGGCAAACTAAGCGGACGCTCGGGCCGGCCGTCGCCGGCCGATCGCGAACCCGAACAGGATCAGCACGAGCGCGATCAACAGGAGCAGGAAGAGAAGGAACCATGGGTTCAGTCCCGCACCACCGGACACGAGCGCCGAGACGTTGGTCAAGCCCGGGGCCATCGCGCCGGCGCTGTTGAGCGCATCGGCGGAGCTCGTCCCGGACTTGCTGTTGGAGCCAGTGCCCTGGGATCGGTTCAAAGACGACTTCGTGGAGCTCCCGGCGTTGGAGGTGGAGCCACATCCCGACGGCGTCGAAGCGCCCGAGGGGGCGACCTGCGCGGGCTGCGCGCCGGTGCCTGAGCCGGCGGCGTTGGCCTGGACGCCGCAGTGGGCAGCGCTCGATCCGGTCCCGTCGGACGTTGCGCCGGCCTGACCGGTCGAGACGGTCGTGTTCGAGTTCGGCTGGGACGAGCTGCCGGCCGAGACGGTGACCGGCTGCAGGTTGATCTGTCCGGGCGGAGGGCTGGGGGCGGTGTCAGCGAACACGGCCGCCGCGGTCGCGAGCGTGATCAGCGAGGCGAGCGAAAGGGCGATCGCGGCGGGCCTGACCATTCTGTCCGTTCCTCCGGTTTAGCGGGTTGCGACCCACTAAACCCTAAAACGCTCGGTTTGTCAAGCCCTTTGTTTTTAGGCGGTCTTGGGGCGCGGCGCGCCCACCACCCCGAGGCGCATGTCGCGCACCTTGTGGCGACGTGCCTTGACCGCGTACATCTCCGAGTCCGCCCGTCCTAGGAGGCTGACGACGTCGTCGGCGCGATCCAGCTGGGCGACTCCCACGCTGAACGTGACGCCCGACTTCTCGGTCTCGGTCTGGATCCAGCTGAGCTTGCCTCGGGCGGCGTCGGCGAGGGTGTCGGGCAGGACGCAGACGAACTCGTCGCCGCCGTAACGCATCACCAGGTCCTGGCCCCGGAGCCCCGACTGGAGCGTGTGAGCCAGGCCGCGCAGCAGCTCGTCACCCGCCTTATGTCCGCGCTTGTCGTTCGCCTCCTTGAGGCCGTCGACGTCGATGAAAGCCACCGCGAGCGGCGAGTGCTGGCGGCGCGCGCGCGAGATCTCGCGATCGAGCGCTGAAATGCCCGCGGCGCGTCGCATGACGCCGGTCAGCTCGTCGAACGCGGCCTCCTCGCGGAGCTTGAAAAGGCCCTTGGTGCTGACGGAGACGAGCTCACGTGGGGCGAGTCCCAGGTCGTGGGCGATGGCCAGGCGCATCTGAGCTTCACGCGAGCGCCGGGCCTGCGTCCAGGTCCGGCCGAACACCATCACCCAGATGCCGAACAGAAGGGGAAGGACCGCGACCGCCGCGAGCAAGGCGGCGTCGATCGGGGACGGGAGGACGATCGACGTCATTGGGATCGTGATGCCGCCACCTCCACCGCCGCCGGTGCCGCCACCGCCGGATCCTCCGCCCTGGTCGGTCGAACCCGACGTGCCGCCGCCCCCGCCGGAGCCCGGAGCGCCGTGGGAGGGGTTCGGCGACGGGCCCGCGGGAGTGGGGGTGAGGCTGATCGGCAGGCTCGGGGTCGGGAGCTGAGGCGGCGTCGGCAGCTGAGGCGGTGTCGGCAGGGCGGGCGGGTTGACCGGGAGGGTCGGGGTTGGCAGTGGGATGAGGAGCGCGGCGCGCGCGTCCAGTCGGCTGTTGGTCAGAGCGATCAGGATTGCCGAACCGAAGATCGCGATCGCCGGCAGGACCAGCAGAGCCGCAGCCCGCACCGGGCCGCTGAACGACGATCTGGCGGTCGCGTATTGGCATCGCACCCCGAAAGCTGCCTTGCCGCCGATCGTAGGGGGGTCCGGTGAAGCCGCGGCTGTCTACTCGGACGAAATTAACTACTCGGTTGGGTAAATGTTAAGTACGGCGTCAATCAAGACAATCTCCCGACACGCCCGACTACAGGCGGGAGACTGCCACCTCCACGTGCCGGGTGCGCGGCCCGTCCCACTCGCACAGGAAGATCGCCTGCCAGGTGCCGAGGGTCAGCTTGCCTCCTCGCACGGGGGCCACGCAGGACGGACCGACGAGGATCGTCTTGATGTGGGCGTCAGAGTTCCCCTCCTCGTGGTCGAACGCTGCCTCCTTCGGAACGAGCTCGGCGAGGTGGGACTCGACGTCGGCGGCGACGTCCGGGTCGGCGCCTTCGTTGATGGTCACGCCGGCGGTGGTGTGGGGAATGAACACATGGCAGGTGCCGTCCTTCACGCCGGAGCTTTTGACCGCCTCCGCGACCTGTTCGGTGATGTTGACCATCTGGGCCCGGCGCGCAGTCCTGACCTCGAAGGTGACCCAGCTCACCTGACGGCGAGCTCCCAGTAGCGTTCTGGGCGGTAGGCGTCCTTGAGCAGCCTGCCAAGCCCTCGGATCTGGCTCCGGTAGCAGCGGACCGCCTCCCGCTTTTCGGCCGGCTCGCGGAACGTGGCGGCGCGCAGCACGAACCCATCATTTCGCAAATCGCGGAGCGCGTCCTCGGTACGACCCCGGGTGGCGCGGTAGATGGCGTCCTCGTAGACGAGCCATGCTGCTCGCGGCACGGTGTGCCGCGCGACCTCGTAGCAGGCGCGCGCCGTCAGCACGTGGTCCTCGTGAAAGAGACCGAGCGGAGAGGCGACGACATCGGCGCCTTCGATCGCCGCTGCGATGGCGCTGACCACCTCCTCGTACGGTGGGGGCGGACCATACTGGTGGTCGAGGAAGTCGAGCCAGCGGGGCCGGGCGCCGAGCAGCGTCAGCGCCGCCTCGTCCTCCTTGCGCCGGGCGCCGACCACGTCCTCGCCCTCCACAAAGCCGGACCTGCGGTCCCATTCGGTAAGCGCGGGTCGGGGCGCCGGCCGGCCGGCGGTCACGGTTACGACCAGCGCCCCGGGATGGGCGGCGACCAGGCCGGCGCAGCTCAGAACGACGTCGTCGAGGTGCGGAGAGATCGCGACCAGAGCGATCTTGGAATCAAAGCAGGAATATCCGGCGGCCCGCCGCCGTTGTTCCGTCCCGGGGTTTCAAAACCCACCCCGCGAGGTAGACAACACCTGCATGCAACTCCAGACATCCGCTTCACTGTGGCTCGAGGAAGGCGAGGAGATCTCGCCCGAGGTCGCCGACGTCCTCTCGGAGATCGAATCCGCCCCGCGTCAGGCCGCTGAGCCGGCCGAGGCGGGGGCCGATGCCGACGCCCTTGGTGCCTACCTTCGCGAGATCGGCCGGGGAGCCCTCCTCACCAAGGAGCAGGAGGTCGAGCTCGCCAAGCAGATCGAGGCCGGCTCCGACGCCGCGCGCCGGCTCATGACCGAGTCCAACCTCCGCCTGGTGGTCTCGATCGCCAAGAAGTACCAGGGCCGCGGGATGCCGCTGCTGGACCTGATCCAGGAGGGCAACGTCGGCCTGATGCGCGCAGTCGCCAAGTTCGACCACCGGCGCGGGTTCAAGTTCTCGACCTACGCAACGTGGTGGATTCGCCAGGCCGTGCTTCGCGCCATCGGCGACCAGGCACGCACGATCCGGCTTCCGATCCACATCGGTGACCAGACCAACAAGCTCATCCGGGTGTCCGACAGGCTTCGCGACTCGCTGGGCCGCCCCGCCACCGACGACGAGGTGGCTGAGGAGCTCGGGATGACGACCGCCGAGGTCGAGGCGCTGCGTCAGACCTCACGCGACACCGTCTCGCTCGAGACGCCGATCGGCGAGGAGGGCGACACCGAGCTCGGGCACCTGATCGAGGACGTGAATGCGGAGTCGCCGGCCAACGCTGCGATCCGGACCGACCTGAAGGATCAGGTGGACGATGTCCTGCGCGCCCTGCGGCCGCGGGAGCGACGGGTGATCCAGCTTCGGTTCGGGCTCACGGACGGCCATCAGCGGGCGCTCGACGAGGTCGCGCGGCGGATGGGTACGAGCCGGGAGACTGTCCGCCAGCTCGAGCGCGGGGCGCTCGAGAAGCTGCGGCACACCGGTAGGGCGGCCGCCCTGCGGAGCTACGCCTCGAACTGACCCCGTCGTAGACGCGTTTTGCGCAAAGCGGACCCAATACGCGGCTCGGATGCGGCCGCTTTGCGCAAAACGGGCATGAGGTGTCCGCCACAATGGCCTCACTTTGATCGGTCTCGGATCGTACCTTGCGTTCATCGGCGTCTCGCTGCTGGTGATCTGCACGCCCGGCCAGGACACCGCCCTGACGATCCGCAGCACCCTTGCCGCCGGCCGGCGCGCCGGCGTCGCCACCGCGCTCGGCGTCGCCGCGGGCCAGGCCACCTGGACCCTCGCGACGAGCGCCGGCCTCGCGGTCGTGCTCGCAGCGTCCGAGCCCGTCTTCTTCGCCATACGGATCGCGGGAGCCGCCTACCTTGTCTATCTCGGCCTCCGGACGCTGATCCACCCAGAACACGAGGCCGCCCAACCGCCGCAGAGTCGCCGCGCGTTCGCCCAGGGCTTCGTGAGCAACCTCGCCAACGCCAAGATGGTCGCCTTCTTCATCAGCCTCCTGCCCCCGTTCGCGGGGCCGCACCCGAGCTTCGTGCTCCTCCTCGCGCTCGGGTTCAATTTCTGCCTGCTCACGCTCGCGTGGCTGACCGCCTACGCCTTCGCGGTGGAGCGCCTGGGAGCCTGGCTGCGACGGTCTCGCGTCCGCAAGACCCTCAACGCTCTGGTGGGCACCGTCCTGGTCGCACTCGGCCTGCGGGTTGGATTCGAGGCCGTCCGCGCTTAGACTGACGGCGGGTATTCGTCCTTTTCTCACGAGGAGGTTTGGGGTATGCCACGCGCGAAGCAGCTGACGGTGACGGTGCCGGACCGGCCGGGGATGCTCGGAGAGATCGCCACCGCGCTGGGCGAGAAAAAGATCAACATCGTCGGCATCACCGCCGCCGCCATGCAGGGCGGGGGGATGATCTGGCTCGTCGTCGACAAGACGGCAGCGGCCAAGAAGGTCTTCGCTCAACACGGCTGGGACACGAAGGAAGATGAGGTGCTCGCGGTGACGTTTGCCGACAAGCCCGGCACGCTGGGCAAGTTCGCGACCAAGCTCGGCAAGGCCGGGATCAACATCTCCTTCGCCTACACAGGCTCCGGGGGCGCCCGCAAGCAGACAGGCTACTTCGGGGTCTCGGACCTGAAAGCGGCGCTGAAGGTCAGGGCCTGACGGAGTAGTCGCCCAGGCCGCGCTCCAGTCGCGCGAACGCGCGGCGCGTCTGCGTCCTGAACTCCTGGGCCAGCGCGGTTCCGCGCCGGCCTGCCATGACCTGGGCCCGGATGTGTGACACCAGCGATCGGTGGACGGCCATCATGGCCGCCGCCGCCGCCAGCGCCTCGACGTCGTGCTCGCCCCCCAGCACCCCGGCCAGACGTCGCGTGTAGTCCTCGACGATCTCGCGCTCTCGCGCGCGTAGTGACGGGCTGGCGCCCATGGCCTTCCCCGCCCTGAGGATTCCCTCGGCGCGCTCCTTCGTCTCGAGGTTGGCGGCCCCTTCGAGCACCCGCCGGCGGAACGCCTTCAGCGCGCTCTCCCCGCGTGGGCGGTTGCGCACCGCCTCGATCAGCTGCTCCTCGAAGAACTGCATGCCCGCGTAGAAGAGGTCTTCTTTGGTGGGAAAGTAGTTGTAGACGGTCATCTCGGACACGTTCGCCGCCTGCGCGACCTCGGCGACGGTGACGTCCTCAAAGCTGCGCCTGGCGAACAGGCGCTGCGACGCCTCGAAGATATCGCGCCGCGTCTGCTGCTTCTTGCGCTCCCTGAGCCCAATCACTGGAATGAGTATAGTGGCATAATAGTTTTAGTCACTACAACTTGGCTGGAGGAGCAATCCAATGAGTCTCTACGCGATCGCTCTGTTCGCCCACGTTGTGGGCGCCGTGCTGGTGTTCGTGCTGCTCACCGTCGAAGGTGTCGGCCTCAGGTCGGGAGCCGCGGCGGCGAGCGTGAGCCGCGTTCTCGGGCCGATCTCCGCCCTGGCGATCCTGGTCCCGGGCTTCTACATGGCGGCGCAGACCGGCTGGCACGGCTGGACCGCAGTCGGCCTCGCAAGCTACGCCGTGATCGCCGGCCTGGGCGCCTACACGGGGATCAACGTGATGCGTGGAAAGATGTCGACGGGCGCGGCGGCGATCTCGTGGCTCGTGCGCATCGGCATCGCGCTCGGCGTCCTCTTCGACATGACGGTCAAGCCCGACCTGGTCGGGTCAATCGTGGCGGTGGTAATCGCGGTCGCGGTCGCGATGGCGGCCGCGGTGCCCACCGTTCGCCTGGTGCGTGCCGGCTGATGGGAAACCGGCTCGAAGGCCGCATCGCTCTGGTCACCGGGTCGTCAAGAGGCATCGGCGCCGCGATCGCCCGGCTGTTTGCGGCCGAGGGCGCGATCGTGGCGGTTCACGGCCGCGACCCCTCCGCCGTCGACGAGGTGCGCTCCAGCATCGAGGCCAGTGGCGCGCGAGCCGTTGGAGTCCTGGCGGACCTGACGGACTTTGCTGAGATCGAGCGGATGCGCACGGAGATCGAAAGTGCCATAGGCAAAGTCGACGTTCTTGTCGCGAATGCGGGCGCGAGTCTTTCGGCGCCGGGACCGCTCGAGGAGATCCCGATCGAGGGATGGAAGGCCACGGTGGACGCCAACCTGACCGCCACCTTTCTGACCCTGCGGAGCTTTCTCCCGGGGATGAAGCAGCGGGGTCGAGGCGACATCGTCACGATTTCGTCGACCGCCGGCCGCCGACCGCACGCTCGCTCTCCAATCCCGTACGCCGTGGCCAAAGCCGGCATCCAGCTCCTCACGCAAGACGTCGCGCTACAGGCGGGACCGTTCGGGATCCGGGCAAACTGTATCGCCCCCGAGACGATCCTGACCGAGGACAACAGGGCGCGGATCCCGCCCGATGTGCAGGGCCGCCTTGCCGAGGCGCATGCCCTCCGCCGCCTCGGCACCCCTGAGGACGTGGCACGCACCGCGCTCTTCCTCGCCGACCGGGAACAGAGCGGATGGATGACCGGGACCGTCGTCGATCTGCACGGCGGAACTGAATTCGCGTAGCCCACTTCCAGGGCCTTGACAACGGCCCGGGTCAGGCGGTATTCTACCCAGCAGTTAATTAGCTAGGTAGATAAATACAAGAATGGCATCCGATCAGCTGAGCGTCACGTTTGCAGCCCTCGCCGATCCCACCCGGCGGGCGATCCTGGCTCGTCTCTCCCAGGGCGAGGCCCCGGTCACGGAGCTGGCCAAACCGTTCGACTTGAGCCTCCCCGGCATCAGCAAACACTTGAAGGTGCTGCAGCGCGCCGGCCTGATCACGCAGAGCCGCAACGCGCAGTGGCGGCCGTGCCGCCTCGAGCCCGGACGCCTCCGGGAGGCGTCCGAGTGGGTGGGGGAGTACCGGCGCTTCTGGGACGACAGCTTCCAGCGCCTGGACGACGTTCTGCAGGAATTGATCAAGAAGGAGAGATCAGGTGAACAGGAAGGAGACCACAACGATGCCCAAGACTGAGTACGTCATCGAGCCCGGCAAGCAGGAGATCATCTCGACGACAATCCTCGACGCCCCGCGCGAGCTCGTGTTCCGCGCCTACACCGAGCCGGAGCTGTTCGCGCAGTGGTGGGGCCCACGCCGCTACAAGGCCGAGATATCGAAGTTCGAATCGCGGACAGGCGGCGAGTGGCACGTCACGCACGTCGGCGCGGACGGCAGTCGCTACGAGTTCCGCGGTGTCAACCACGACGTCGTCGCGCCGGAGCGGATCTGCTCGACGTTCGAGTACCTGGGCGTGCCTGGGCACGTCGCGCTGCAGACCGCGACGTTCGAGCGGCTCGGCAACAAGACGAAGCTGGTCGCGCACCAGGTCTTCGAGTCCGTGATGGACCGGGACGGCATGGTCGCGTCAGGCATGAAGGAAGGCGCCGACGAGTCGATGGAGCGGCTCGCGGAGGTCCTCGAGGCGCTGAAGGCGGGCAAGGCGGGCAAGTCAGGCAAGTGAGCCTTGGCCTGAAGCAGCTCGACGTCCTGCTCGGCGAGTGGGTCGGCACCAGCAAGGCCTACCCGGAGGGCCACGGTCACCTGACCGTGACCCTCACCGAGGACGGCAGGTTCCTGCGCATCGAATCGCGCGAGGAAGACGAGCGGTTTCCACACAGCACGCAGCTCGTGGGCGCCGACGATGCGCGCGACGAGTGCACCGTCCTCTACTACGACTCGCGCGGCGTGCACCGCGTGTACCTCATGACGGTGATGGCCCGCGAGTGGAAGATGTGGCGAGACGCCCCGAAATTCAATCAGCGCTACATCGGCAAGATCAGCGACGACGGCGAGTCGATCGCAGGGCAGTGGGAGATGTCAGAAGATGGCAAGAGCTGGAAGGTCGATTTCGACATCACCTATGAAAAAGTCGGCTGAGGTCGACGCGTACATCGCGGCGGCGCCGAAGAAGACGCAGCCGATGCTCCGGGAGCTGCGGCGGACGATCAGAGCCGCGGCCCCCATGGCCGAGGAACGGATCAGCTACCGGATGCCGTTCTACGACTACGAGGGCCGGCTGGTCTACTTCGCCGTCCACCCGACGCACATCGGGCTGTATCCGTCAGGCGACGCAAAGGGACTCGAGAAGTACCTCACCGCGAAAGCCACCCTCAGCTTTCCCCTCGACGAGCCGCTGCCGCTCGACCGCATCCGCCGGCTCATCGAGGAGCGTGTGAGGCAGCGCGACGCCGGGAAGCCGGTGCGAATGGTGCCAGCCTCTCCCCGGCCCGCGAAGACGCGATCAAGCTCTCGAGCCGGCGCTTCCTCGTCTCCTCGCGCTTCGCGCTCATGACCCAGAAAGCCGCCGTCTTCCGGTAGGACGGCGGCTGCGCCTCGAAGAACTTCCAGGCGGCGCTGTGCTTCCGAAACGCGGCCTCGGTGGGCTCGTCGAACCCGCGTGATCGGTTCTCGTAGGAGTAGATGCGCGAGCGCGCCTCATCGCGCTTGTCGAACGCGGCGCGGCCGGCCGGATGAACATGGCCCATCGCCTCGAGCTCGCCAAAGCGCTTGATGTTGATCGCGCTCCAGACGCTGCCCTTGCGCCGGGGCGTGACCCGCTGCGCCGAGCGGTCGTCGCTGAGCGAGTAGCGGACGCTGTCGATCCACCCGAAGCACAGCTCCTGGTCGACCAGGTCCTGCCACGCGATCGAGGGGCGGCCGGTGCGCTTGCGGTGATAGCCCACCCACAGCTCGCTCGCGGTCTCGTGGTTGGCCTCGAACCACGCCCGGAGCTCGCCCGGGGTCGCGAAGAAGAGGACATTCTCTGGCGTCGGCATGCCGCCAGAATCTACGCGTGAACCAACCCGCCGCGCGGGGCCGGTACTACAGCGATGTCGCCGGCTCGAACCTGGGACGGCTCGCGGCGCTCTCGGACGGGATCTTCGCCGTCGGCATGACCCTGCTGGTCCTGGGCCTCGCCGTGCCGGCCGTGGCAGCGGTCAAGACGGAGGCCGACCTGGCCGGCCAGCTTCGGGAGCTGCTGCCGGCCGTCGTCACCTACTTCATGAGCTTTCTCACGCTTGGCATCTTCTGGGTGGGCCAGCAAACTCAGCTCAGCGAGGTGCAGCGCGCCAACCGTGCCTACACGTGGATCCACCTCGCGTTCCTGCTGTCGGTCACGCTGGTGCCTTTCTCGACGCAGCTCCTCGCCCGCTTCCACTGGTCGCGAATCGCACTCTTCGTGTACTGGCTGAACATCCTGGTCATGGGGACGGCGCTGCTGCTCGGCGCCGAGTACGCGGGCCGGGCTGGTCTCTTTCCCAAGGAGGCCGCCCCGACGCTGCTTCGCCTCGTGCGCAGGCGCGTCTATGGCGCCCAGGCCCTCTACGTCGTGGGGCTGCTCCTGAGTGTTTTCGACACCCACTGGAGCATCGCCTTCATCGTCGCGATCCAGCTCAACTTCGTTGTCGCCCCGCCGATCCCGCTTCTACGCAGCATTTGAGCGTCTGATCAATAGAATGCCCGCGGGATGGCTGAAGATCCGCTTCCGCGGGGAGCGCTGACAGGCAGGGTCGCCGTCGTCGTCGGCGGCGCCAGCGGGATCGGAAGGACGGCTGCCGCTGCGCTCGCGCGGCAGGGCGCAAGGATCGTCATCGCCGACTTCGACAACGCGCGAATGGAGCGCACGGTCGAAGAGATCCTGCATGTCGGCGGCGCGGACGCGGCCCTCGCCCTTCCCACCGACGTGCGCAACGACGGCTCTGTCGCGTCGCTGGCCAGCGATGCAATCAAGGCTATGGGCCGGGTCGACGTCCTGGTCAACATGGCCGGTGTATTCCTGCAGGGCCCGCTCGAGCGTGTCAAGGCGGCCGACTGGAGGTGGGTGTTCGAAACCAACCTTCTCGGCACCGTGCGCACGTGCATGGCGTTCGCGCCGCACATGGCCGAGCGCGGAGCCGGCCACATCGTCAATGCGACCAGCGCAGCCCACTCCGCGACCACGATCGCTTACGACAGTTGCTCCGCGGCGGTGGCGGCGTTCACGAACGGCCTCGCCCAGCAGCTTGAGCCCAAGGGCGTGCGCGTCTCGCTCTTGACCACCGGCGCCGACGGACCACGGATCGGTCAGAACACGCGGTCTCGCGGGATGGGTCGGATCCTGCACCCGGCCGACGACCTCGAGGAATCGGCCGCGCCCGACGGCCGGCTCATCGACGAGCTCCTGGGCGCCCTGCACCGGTGAACGTCCCGACCGACCTGCTCTCCAGCATCGGCATCTGCGTCGGCGCGGCCGCGCTGATCGCCGCGGTCACGTGGCGCTTCAAGCAGCCGCTGATCATCGCCTACCTCGCGACGGGGGTGATCATCGGCCCACACATCGGACTCCGATGGATCACCAACGACGAGAGCATCCGCACCGTCGCCGAGATCGGGCTGATCCTGCTCCTCTTCGTCATCGGCCTCGAGATCGACCTGCGCAAGATGGCCTCAGGCGGCCCGGCGGTGCTGCTCACCGGGGCGCTGCAGGTCCCGATCTGCGTCGCCCTCGGGCTCGGCTTCTTCTTCCTGCTCGGCGTCGGCAACGCGCCCCACGACTACGCGCTGCTCTACCTCGCGGCGTGCATGAGCCTGTCGAGCACGCTGGTCGTGGTCAAGATCCTGAACGACAAGTTCGAGCTCGACACGCTGCCGGGGCGGATCACGCTCGGAGTGCTCGTCATCCAGGACCTCTGGGCCGTCGCGATGCTCGCCGTCCAGCCGAACATCCTCAACCCCAACTTCGTGCCCCTGCTCGGGTCGCTGTGGCGCGGCGCGGTGCTCGTCGTCGCCGGCTTCGCGCTGGCCAAGTACGCGCTGCCGTTCCTGTTTCGGACGGTGCAGAAGGCGCCCGAGCTCATCCTCGTCTCGGCGCTTGCCTGGTGCTTCTTTCTCGCGGCGGCGGCCAGCCTGATCGGCCTCTCCCGCGAGATGGGCGCGCTGATCGCCGGAGTCAGCCTCTCGACCTTTCCTTACAACGTCGACGTCGTCGCCAAGGCGGTCAGCATCCGCGATTTCTTCGTCACGCTCTTCTTCGTCGCCCTTGGGATGCAGATCACCATCCCGAGCCTGCACGTGCTGGAGCTGGCGTTGGCCGCGTCGATCTTCGTGATCGCCAGCCGGGCGGTCGTGGTCCCGATCCTCTACGCGCTGCGGCTGGGCTTACGCACCAGCATCCTGCCCGCCATCAACCTCGCCCAGGTAAGCGAGTTCTCCATCGTCATCGCCTCGCTCGGGGTGACGCTCCACCAGATCGGCCAGGACACGCTGACCGTCGTCATCATCACGTTCGCGGTGACGTCGGTCGTCTCGACCTACATGATCAACTCGAGCCACCTGATCCAGTCAGTGCTGACCGTGGTGTTCAAGACGCTGGGGCTGAGGGACCTCGATGCGGCTCGCCAGGAAGATGCCCCGGAGCTGCACCAGCCTGTGATCTTCCTCGGCTTTTTCCGCGACACGAGCTCGATCCTGTACGAGTTCGAGCACGAGGGCACCGCCGCCGAGGCGAGGGCGTTCGTGGAGAAGATCCTCGTCATCGACTTCAACCCGAACGTCCTGCGCGAGCTGCGCAAGAAGGACATCAAGTGCATCTACGGCGACATCGCGCACTCGGACACGTTGCGCCACGCCGGCGTCGAGCACGCTCAGCTGGTGGTGTCGAGCATCACCGACGACGTCCTCCGTGGCACGAGCAACCTGCGCCTGATGAAGATCGTCCACACGCACGCGCCCAACGCGCGCGTGGTGCTCACGACGGAGCACATTCCGCAAGCCCTGCACTTTTACGAGGAGGGCGCGGACTTCGTGTTCGTGCCCCGGCTGTACTCGGCCGCGGCCTGCGCCCGGATCCTGCGCAAGGGACTGAACGGCGGCTTCGAGGAGGTCCGGTCCCAGGCGATCGACCACCTCTCGCACAGGCAGGAAGTCCTGGCGTAGCGCGCCGCCCCGAATACGGATAGTCGCGACTATCCGAGACATTGGGCGCCCAACCTACCGGTTAGTCGCGACATCCGAGGTTCCGTCGTGGAGCTCTCGGTACAGTGGCGGTGCGATGGAGACCGCAAGGCTGAGCCCGCTGGAACCGCTCGCGAGGGCGTACGTGAAGGCCGTGGCCGCCCAGCCCGCCGACGGCGGCCTCTTCGGCCCGAAGAGCATGGTCTGGCGCGTCAACCGCGACCGCAGCTTCCCGCTCGCCGGCATGCGCTCACTCATGGTCCAGGCGCTTCACCCGCTGGCGATGGCGGGCGTCGCCCAGCACAGCGCGTGGAGGCAGGACCCGTTCGGCCGCCTCGCCGCGACGAGCAGCTACGTGCTGACGACGACCTACGGTGACACGGCCTCCGCGCTCGCGGCGGCCGCCTGGGTGCGCAAGGTCCACACCCGGGTGCGCGGCACCGATCCCCAGACCGGCCTGCCCTACAGCGCCGAAGATCCCGCCCTGCTCCTGTGGGTGCACGCGGGCATGGTCGACTCGATCGTCGAGGTCGTCCGCCGGTACGGCCGGCCCATCGAGCCGGCCGACCTCGACCGTTACGTGGCCGAGATGGTCACGTTCGCGGAGATCATCGGCGTGCCGCGCGAGGAAGTGCCTGCCACCGCCGATTCGCTGCGTGCCTACGTCGAATCGGTCGAGCTTCGCCAGGCGACCCCGGCGGCGAAGGAGGCGATCGCCATCGTCCTCGATCCGCCCGATCTCGATGCTGAGACGCGCGACCTGTGGCACGACCTCGCGCAGGTCGCCGTCGGCACGCTGCCTGACTGGGCGCGCGAGATGTACGGCTACCCGGCGCCGCCCGCCGAGCTGATGGAGCGTGAGCCCGTCCGCCAGCTGCTCGGCGCGCTGGACCTGGCTTTCGAGTCGCTGCCTGGCGTGCTCGAGGCCCGGCAGCGGATCGAGCTGCGCACGCGCGCATGAGCGCCTCCACCTCCGCCCTCCGCCAGTCGCGGGTCAGCCGCGGCGCCGCGCTTGCCCGCCTCGCCCTGCGCATCGGCGGCCGCTACGTCGCGCGCTCGCCAAGGCTCCTCTTCGCCTCGGTCGAACGGCGCGGCGAGCTCCGTCACGACCTCGCCCTCCGTTCCGCCGACGAGGTCGCCGAGGAGCTGGGCGCGATGAAGGGCGTGCTCATGAAGCTCGGCCAGATGGCCAGCTACATCTACGAGGACATGCCGGCGACCTTCCGCGCCTCGATGTCGCGCCTCCAGCACAGGGCGCCGCCCATGACCGGAGCCCTCGCGGCGTCGGTCATCGTCGAAGAGCTCGGCGGCACGCCGGCAGAGGTCTTCGCGGAGTGGGACCCGCTGCCGTTCGCGGCCGCATCGATCGGCCAGGTCCACCGCGCCATCACGCGCGACGGCCGCGCGGTTGCCGTCAAGGTCCAGTACCCAGGCATCGCCCGCAGCATCACCTCCGACCTCCGCAACGTCGGCCTGCTCCGGCGCATCGTCGGCGCCGCATTTCCAGGCCTCGATACCCGCTCTCTGGTCGATGAGCTGGGCGACCGGCTCCAGGAGGAGGTCGACTACGTCCGCGAGGCGGAGAGCCAGGAGCTTTTCGCCGGCTACTACGACGGCCACCCTTACATCCGCGTGCCGCACGTGATCCCGGAACTCAGCACCGAGCGCGTGCTCACGAGCGAGCTGGTGTCGGGCGCCACCTTCGACGAGCTCCTCACCTGGGACCAGCGCGAGAAGGACCTCGCCGCAGAGACCATCCATCGCTTCGTCTTTCGCAGCCTTTACCGGCTGCACGCCTTCAACGGCGACCCGCACCCCGGCAACTACCTGTTCCACCGGGGAGGCCGGGTGTCCTTCCTCGACTTCGGTCTGACCAAGCTCTTCACCGACGACGACCTCGCTCCCCTCGTCGACGCGGTCCGGTTCCTGGTCTTCGAGAAGGACTACGAGGCCTTCCGGGCCGCCCTCGAGCGGGCCGGCTTCCTCAAGCCAGGGGCGCCGGTGCCCACCGAGACAGTAGTCGACCGCTTCGGCCAGTTCTACGGCACGGTCCTCCAGGACGCACCGATGACCATCACGCCTTCCTACGCCTCGGCCATCGTGCGCCGGTTCTTCGACGCCCGCGGCCCGCTCGCCCCGTATTCGGACGTGCCGCGCGCCTACGTGGTCATGCAGCGCATCAACCTGGGCCTCTACGCGGTGCTTGGCAGCCTGCACGCAACCGCCAACTGGCGCCGGATCGCCGAGGAGATCTGGCCCTTCCGGAACGGCCCGCCTTCGACGCCGATCGGCGAGGCCGAGGCAGAGTGGCTGCGCACAAACCCGCAAAAAGTGTTAAGAATCAACTAGCTACCGGGGGACTTATCTAGCTCTTTTCGGGGGGATGTGACTATGGCGAGTACAGCCGGATCTTCCGTGTTGGATGCCATGCCGCCGGACGAGCGGCGGCGAAACCTGCTGAAGGCCGTAGTGGCCAGCACCGTCGGCACCTCGATCGAGTGGTACGACTACTTCCTGTTCGGGACGGCGGGAGCCCTCGTCTTCGCCAAGCTGTTCTTCCCGAAGTCGGACCAGCTGGCGGGAACCTTGAACGTCTACGTGATCTTCTTCGCCGGCTTCCTCGCAAGGACGATCGGCGCCTGGCTCTTCGGAACCTACGGCGATCGCATCGGCCGCAAGGCGACCCTGATCGCGACCCTCCTGTTCATGGGGGTCGCCACCTTCCTCATCGGCGTGATGCCCACCTACGCGACCCTGGGCCTGTGGGCGGCGGTGATCCTCGTCGTCCTGCGTCTCTGCCAGGGCATCGGCGTCGGCGGGGAGTGGGGCGGCTCGGTGCTCCTGGCCATGGAGTGGGGCAGCCGCAAGCGCAAGGGCTGGCTCGGCAGCTGGCCGCAGTTCGGCGTGCCGATCGGACTCGTGCTCGCCAACGCCATCGTCGCACTCACCGTCACGCTCGCCGGCGAAAAGGCGTTTCTGGAGTGGGCGTGGAGGATCCCGTTCCTCCTCAGCATCGTTCTGGTCGGCGTCGGTCTCTACATCAGGCTGGGCATCGTCGAGACACCGGTCTTCCAGGCGCTCCTGAAAGAGCAGCGGCTGGAGCGGGCTCCCGTGAGGGAGGTCGTCCGGCGCAACTGGCGCGAGATCGTCCTGAGCGCTCTGCTGCGGATGCCGGAGCCAGGCGCCGTTCTACCTGTTCACCGTCTTCGTCTTCACCTACGGCGCCGCACACGCATTCAACAAACCATTCCTGACCTGGGCTGTAAGCGTCGCGGGCCTTGTCTCCTTCTTCACGATCCCGCTCTTCGGCTACCTGTCCGACGTGATCGGTCGGAAAACCATGTACATGCTGGGCATCGCGGTCATGGCGGTGTGGGGCTTCGTCTACTTCGGCCTGTTCCTGGCGGCAGTGCCTGTGCTGGTATTCATCGTCATTGCGCTCTCCTTGATCCCGCATGACATGCAGTACGGACCGCAGGCATCGCTCATCGCGGAGAGCTTCACCGGACGGCTCCGCTACAGCGGAGCTTCACTGGGCTACCAGCTGGCGTCCATCATCGCCGGCGGCCCGGCGCCATACATCGCAACCGGTCTTTGGGCCGGGAAGTTCGACATCCTGGGAGCAACGTTCGTCTCGCCGTTCCCGTCCAAGAGCCCGTACATCATCAGCTCCTACATCCTGGTCTGCTGCGTGATCGGCTTCCTGGCCACCGTCGCATTGAAGGACCGCTCGGCGCTCGACCACACGAGGGAGTACGACGAGCAGGAGCCGATGGAGGCCGAAGGAGTCAGGCGACCCGCGATGGGTTAACTCGAAGGTTTCCCTTCCTCAAGGAGGCGTCCGTCGCAAGGCGGCGCCTCTTTTCTTTGTCTGCGCGTTACCCAGTTGAACGATGCGTGCGCTCACGATCGTCAACCTGGTCTTGTGGATGGTGCTCTTCGTGGCCTGGATCCCGTACACCGCCGTGGTCGGCATGAGCGATCCCGCCAGCGTCGAGGTCCGCACCATCCTCGCCGTGACGGCGCTCCTGATGGGCCTGCTCGCCCTGGTCCGGATCAGAAGGGGACGGCCGGTACTCGGCTAAAGTCCGGGGCATAGCCGACCCGCTCGTCCTCATCTTCGACGGCACTTGAGGCGTTTGAACGCGGATGGCGCGCTGGGTCCGCCGGCGCGACCAGGCCGGCCGTGTGCTGGCCATCGCCAACCAGAAGCCAGGCGTGCTCGAGCGCTACGGGTTGACCCGCGCGGAGGTGGACCGGGCCGCCTGGACGGTTGACGCCCAGGGGCGCAAGCTCGAGGCGGCGGCGGCCATCAACCGCGTGCTGCACGAGCTCGGCGGCGGATGGCCAGTGGTCGCGGCGCTCTACCGCCCGCGGCCGGTCGCGGCCGTCGAGGAGGCTGTCTACCGCTGGTTTGCGCGGAACCGTTCGCGGTTCCATCGCTTCGGGGTGACGCCGGAATGCGACGAACCGGGCGCGGGCTGCGCTTAAGCGATCTTTTGGCCGCTGAGCACCTCGGCGCGCTGGCTGTGGTGGCGGTCGTGACGGCGGCCCTGGTCGCGGCCGCGCGAACGCGGGCATTCGACGAATGGGGAGGACGCCTGCTGGCTCTCGTGCTGGTCGCGGACGAGGTGAGCTGGTGGGTCTACCTCGCGACCGGCGGCGGGCTTCCCGGGCAGCGCGAGCAGCCACTACCGCTGCAGCTGTGTGACGTCGCGATCCTGGTCGCCGCCGCCCCCTTGTGGACGCGCCGGCCGCTGCTCGTGGAGGTGGCTTACTTCTGGGGCCTGGCCGGGACCGCGCAAGCGCTGATCACGCCCGACCTGCCGCAGCATTTCCCGAGCTACCCGTACTTCCAGTACTACATCGCCCACGGAGGCGTTGTCGCGGCGGCCCTCGTCCTGGTGGTCGGTCTGCGGATTCATCCGCGGCCATGGTCGGTGGTGAGGGTCGGGGCGCTGACGGTTGGCTACGCGGCGCTGGTCGGCCTCGTCGACGTCGTCACCGGCGCCGATTACATGTACCTGCGCGCCAAGCCGCCGAGCCCGACGCTTCTCGACGTCCTCGGGCCGTGGCCGTGGTATGTGCTGTGGGCGGCGGCGATCGGCCTCGTCCTCCTCGCGATGCTCGACGCGCCGTTCCGAATCAGGCGATGGTCTGCCCGAACCGCTCCTCTGACACCACTTCGTTGAAGGATTTGCGCTTCTTCTTGCCGGCGATCTTGCGCCGCGGATAGCCGAAGGGCAGCACCGCCAGTACGTCGTACGTGACCGGAATGCCGAACTCCTCGCGTACGCCCTCGAGGCCGCCGAAGCCCGTCCAGTTGGACGCCACGCCGTCGCCCCACGCGGTCAGCAGCATCGACTGGATCGCGCGGCTTGCGTCCGACATGCCGTACTGTCCGATGGCCTTCTCGAAGGCGACGATGACCGCGGCTGCGGCGTTTGCCGTGTAGCCGCCGGTGCGGACGAGCGAGCCCAGCTTGCGGAGCCGGTCGCGCTCGCCGACCAGCACGAAGTGCCATGGCTGCCCGTTCCGCGCGCTCGCAGTCTGCCGGCCGGCTTCCAGGATCCGCCCCAAAACGTCGTCCGGGACCGGCCCGTCGGCGAACTCGCGTACGGCCAGCATCGTCCGGACCGCTTCGAAAACTTCGTTCGCCATGCCTGAAATTGTCTTAGGTTTATGCGCCGGGATGGAGCAGAAGCCGGCGATCGGCGCGCCGAGGCGCGAGCGGCGGATCAGCAGCCCCGAGCATCGGGCGGCCTACCAGGCCGCGAAAGACGCGCCCGCAGAGCACAGACCGAAGCTCATCACCTCCCGCTCGGTGGCGCCGCAGGTGCACGGCGCCGGGCCGGTCGGCCAGTTCAACACGTGGCTCGCCGTCACCGTCACTCGCAGCGTAGGCACGATGTGGGCGGCGTACATCTTCACGCTCATCGCGATCGGCGGCGGCGTCGCCGTCGTCACCCAGAACGCGTTCCTGACCGCGCTGAGCATTCTCATCAGCCAGACCTTCCTCCAGCTCGTGCTGCTGCCAATCATCATCGTGGGCCAGAACGTGATCTCCGCCAGCCAGGACGCGCGGGCGGAGGCCGACCACCTCACTCTCACCACGCTGCACGCCATCAACGTGCAGCAGCTGAAGATGCTCGAGGTCCAGCAGCAGATGCTGCAGCAGCAGCGCGAGATCCTCGACATGCTGCAGCACAAGAGCGCCGCACCGACCCCACCCCACGCCGGTGGGTGAGGAGCACGCGCCAGGCTCTTACCTGAAGGCAGCTCTCGCCGGCCTGGACGAGGTGCCGGCGCCTATCGTGAACGTCGTGCCGCTGCAATGGCTGGCGTACCAAGGCTCGCGGAGGCTGGGGATCGACATAGACTCCTTCCGCCGCGACGAGAGGGAATACGCGGCCGCTCAGGCTAAATTCACCCTTTGAGATGAATGAGCTCGTGGAGACGTTGGCGGTCGTCTCAGGGATCCTTTTGCTGCTGGTCAGTTTCTACGACCTCTTCCAGTCGGTGGTGCTCCCGCGCCCGGCGGTGCGGACGTTCCGGCTGGCCCGAATAGTCGTCCGGCCGCTTTGGTGGGTCTGGCGCTGGGTCGCCCTGCGTTCCACGGCCGTCGACCGCAGCGAGGCGAGACTCGCCGCGTTCGCACCCATCGCGCTGATCGTTCTGTTCCTGATCTGGGCGCTGGCGCTGATCCTCGGCTACGCCCTGATCATCTACGGCCTTCGGACGGAGTTCCGGCCCGAATTGGCCGACTTCCCCGACTCTTTCTACGTTTCAGCATCGACGTTGGTCCCGCTGGCCTACGGCGACTTCGTCCCGGAGGTGGGTTTCGCCCGCGCGTTGATCATCTTCGAGAGCGCCAACGGGGTCGCCTTCGCGGCGCTCGCCATCACGCTGCTGTTCGAGCTGTACGGCTCCTTCCGCTCACGCGAAGAGGCGGTGGTCGCGCTGGACGCGCTCGCGGGCGCGCCCGCGTCGGCGGTCCAGCTGCTGGAAACGGCCGCCGCGCACAACATGGACGGCAAGCTGCGCGAGACGTTCGAGGAGTGGCGGAAATGGGCGGCGATGGTCCTGGAGAGCCACCTCGCCTATCCGCTGCTGATCTACTTCCGCTCGAGCCACGACAACGAGGCCTGGATCAACTCCTTCGGCGCGGTGATGGACGCGGCCACCCTGATCCTCAGCTCGGTGGACAACGACGAATCGTCAGGCAGCGCCAAGCTGATGTTCACCGTCGGCAATCACATGGCGGAGGACATCGCCTGGGTCTTGCGCTTCCCACCGGACACCTCGCCGATCATCGAGCGCGAGGAGTACGTCGCGGCGATCGCACGCCTCAAGGCGGCCGGCTACCGCGCGATGGACGGCGAGGAGCACTGGCAGAAGTTCGCCAAGCTGCGCGGCAACTACGCGACGGTGCTTAACCGGATCGCCTCGACACTGGCGGCGCCGCCTGCGCCGTGGGTCGGCGACCGCTCGTACCTACCGCACCGCCAGCGGGCGCGACGCCGGCGGGCGCCGGTGGCCCAGAAGCCTGCCGCATAGGCGTTTTGCGCAAAACGGGCGCATGAATTGGCGTTGATGCGTGTCCTTTGCGCAAAACGGAGACGCCCGTTTGCCGCCTAGTTCAGGAGCCCAAGGTCGCGGGCCTTGACGATGGCCTCGAGCTTGGAGTGGACCGCAAGCTTGGTGCCCAGGCTGCGTATGTGCGTCCGCACGGTCGTGTAGCTGATGTGCAGCTCCTCGGCGATCGCGCGGCTTTCGTGACCCTCGGCCATCAGCTTCAGGACCTCCTTTTCCCGCGGGGTCAGGCGCTCGAGCTGAGCCTCGGTGGCGCGTCGTTTCGCGAGCAGCGCTGCGATCGTCCGGGGCGTGATGAGCATCTTGCCGCGAGCCACCTCGCGGATCGCCGCCACCACCTCGGCCGCCGCCTTCGACTTGTGCAGGAACGCGCTCGCCCCTGACTGCACCGCCGCGAACCGCGCCGCGTCGGTGTCGTCACGCGTCAGGAAGATCATCTTCGCCGCCGGGCGGACACCCCGGATCACGTCGGCGGCGTCTGGACCGGAGCCGTCAGGCAGCCGGAAGTCGAGTAGCACCACGTCGGGGTTCAGGTCGGCGGCGGCAGTCATGCATTCGGCAACCGACCCGGCGTTGCCGACCACCCTCATGTCCGATTGAGCGTTGATGAGCGCCGACAGGCCCTCGGCGACGACGCGGTGGTCCTCAACGATGAGGACGCGGATGGGGTCGTCGTCGCCCCGCTCACGAGAGTGGCCAGGTAGATGATCGGCCGGCACCACATTTCGTTTAACCGATGCGCGTCGGGCAGTACTTGGGCGGTTAAGAAAAACAAAGGGCCGGCGGGAGGCCGACCCTTTGCGCGACGCGCCCATCTACCTACTGGGCTACTAACCGAAGAACGCGTACACCCGGTTGATCAGGTCGGTCCGCTGGGCGGCGGACCCGTAGGCCTCGAACGGGAACGCCAGGAACACGACCTTGTAGCCGCCGCTGAAGGACAGCCCGTCCGTCTTGGCGCTGTCGTCGGTGAAGATCGGCACGGCCGCCCCGTTGGGCGTGATCTGGTCTTCGAAGTCGTTGCCGAGGACGGTGTCGTCGTACGGCACCGAGCCGACGCCGTCCGAAAGCGTGCCGGCGACGCCGTTGATGTGCTTGGTGGCCTTGTCGTTCTGCGCCTCGCTTCCGTCCCACGTGACGTGGAGGAAGTTGCTGACGAACGACGTGGTGCCGCCTGACTGGTCGAGCAGGTCCTGGCCCGAGAGGAACAGGTTTCCGCCGCCGTTCAGATAGGCCGTCAGCTCGCCCTCGTAGGGCAGGATCGGGCTCGGGAAGCTGTTGCCGGTGAACCACACCACGAACTTGAACGATTCCAGGTAGTTCAGCGGCAGGTTCGGGTCGACGGCCAGGTCCCAAACCTGGAACGACTTGCCGGCCGCGGTCAGCGCATCCGCGTAGAACTTGTTGACGTCCACCGGCGTGGTGGAGAAGGAGTCATCGTCGACGACCAGCGTGTCGACGGCGACCGCGATCGTCTTGACGGACGAGGAAGCGTTGAGTGTCGGGCTGCCGACCGACGTCGCGGTGATTGTGGCCGTGCTCGTCGCCGAGTCCGCCGTGCCCGCGGGCACGTCCACCTTGACGCACACGCTCGTCGACTGGCCGGCGCCGATCGCCGGCGTCGTGGTGATCGCGGCAGCGCACGTCGAGTCGAGGAAGCTGACGGGGAAAGTCCCCCCGCTGGACGACATCGTGTAGCTGTCGTTCATGAAGCCGTTGTTGGTGATCGTGACGTGGTCCAGGACGCTCTTCCCGGAGCGAGCGCCGTCGGTCTGGCTCGCGGGGCCCATCGCGAAGGCGAAGGCCGGAGCGATGGTCGTCACCGTCGGGGAGCCGCTGGTCGAGAAGCCGCCCGCGGCCGTCGCCGCGAAGCCGTCATCGACGATGGACCTGACGCCCGACTTCAGGCCCGGGTCGATCTTCACCGTCAGGTGGACCGAAACGCTGCCCGCCGGCGGGACCGAGATGCCAGACCAGTTGACGGTTCCAGCGATGTTCGTCCCGCCGGAGTCGGCGGAGATGAAGCTGGTGTTGGCGGGGATGGGGTCGGTGATCGTCGCGCCGCCGGCGGCGGCGTTGCCGATGTTGCGGAGCGTGATCGTGTAGTCGATGTTGCTGCCCGGACCGACGGGAATCCCCGAGTCCTTCTTGGAGATGACGAGGGCCGGGGCATGAGTGGAGTCCGTGAGGCTCCAGGCGCCGCGTCCATGCGTCCCAGCGCCGATCACCCGGTCGTAGGAGTCGAGGTCGATCTGGTCCACCGCGACAGCCGGGATCGTGCCCTGGCCGCCGAGCGGGCCCCAGTGCGCGCCGCCGTCATAGGTCACGAACGGACCGACGTCGGTCGCGGCGTAGAGGGTGTTCGGGAAGGAGGGATCGAGGGTCAGCGAGTTGACTGGGTTGTCCGGCAGGTTGCCGCTGATATCGGTCCACGACTGGCCCGCGTCGGTGGTCTTGAAGACGTGGCCGGGCTGGTGCGGCGTCGCCGCGTTGTAACCGTTGTAGCCGAGGTAGGCGATCCGGTCGTTGCTCTTGTCCACGGCGATCCAGGCGACGGGGCGGTCGGGAAGCGAGTGCTTGTCGCCCGCGCCCTGGCTGTGCTGGTCGAGGCGGATCCAGGTCGGGTTGTCGCTCGTCATCGCGTCAGGGCTGAAGAAGACGAGGCCGTCGTCGGACCCGGTGTAGACGCCCGTGCCGCCGCCGATGCCGATGGCGGAGATGAAGCATCCGCGCGCGCCGTTCGGCGCTGTGCCGATGCAGCCGCTGGTGAGGTCGGGGCTGATGTTCTTGAACGCCACGTCTGAAGCCTGCGGCGCCTTTGCGTTGTTGGTCCTGTAAAGGCGGAAGGTCGCCGTGAACAGCTGGTTGGTGTTTTCCTGGTTGAGGGCGACCGGGATGTAGAACTCCGAGCGATCACCGGTGTTGATGCCAGTAAGGATCGGCTGGCGCGTGAAGAACCCGGCGCCGCCGTCGCTGATCCGGTAGAGCGAGACGCCGAAGAACGTGCCGTAGACGTGGCAGGCGCCGAAGCCACACGAAGTGTTGTCGGTCTGGTCGACGACGACCTGGCCGCCATCGCCCGAGGTCATGTCGAACCACGTGCCCGAGTTGACGGACTTGCGGAGGGTGCCGTTGTCCTGCGTGCCGCCCCAGAATCGCTGCGTCTGTGCGCCGACCGGAACCAACATCTGCGGCACCACGGCGATCGAGGTGAACTGCGTGATCTGCAGCCCTGTGCGACCGCTGACCGCTCCGTTCAAGGGCGCGACCGTGCCGTTCAGGTTCTGCCAGGTGACCGCGCTCAGCGGGTCGCCCGCGTTGTTGCGGCCGCCGCGGCTGGTGCTGTAGTACACGCCGCCGTCGTTGCCGATCAGGATCTTGCTGCTGTCGTTCGGGTCGAAGGCCAGGGCGTGGAAGTCGGGGTGCAGGTTCCAGCCGAGGTTCTTCCAGGTCGCGCCCCCGTCGATTGAGCGGAAGATGCCGCCGGACGGCGGGTTGAGGCCGTAGCCGAATGACCCGGCCGCGAACACGATGTCCGGGTTGGTCGGGTCGGTCTCGATGACGTTGTCGTAGAAGCACTGCGTGCCGCAGTAGCCCAGGACCGAGTCGATGCCGGTGCCGTGGCCTGTCTCGACCCAGGTCGCGCCTTCGTCGGTCGACTTGAACAGGCGGCCGTCGTGGTGGTGGCGGGCGGTGTCGACCCAGTCAAAGCCGGCGTACAGCGTCGCGCTCGCTGCGCCAGCCGGGTGCGAGAGCCCGAGGTTGAAGCGAGTCGCGCCGGCGGCGAAGTTGGCGTCGGTCGGAAGCCCGTTCATGATGGGGTTCCAGGTCGCGCCGCCGTCGGTGCTCTTGTAGATCTTGTCGCTCCAGAAGGAGGCGTACAGGTTCTTCGTGTTCTGCGGGTCGAGGCGGATGTCGGTCGCGCCCAACGAGACCGCCGGAGCCGCCTTCAGCAGCGTCCAGGTCGCGGCGCCGTCGTGCGACTCCCAGATGCCGAACGTCGAATGGATCGGTGGCGAGACGCGCCGGTCGCCGCCGCGGCCGCGCAGGATCGCGGCGTAGAGGTGGTTCGGGTCGTTCGGGTCGACCGCGAGCCGCGAGGTGGAGACACCGAAGAAGAAGTCGCCTGAGACGTTGGTCCACGTGACCCCGCCGTCGGTCGACTTGAGAATGCCGTGGCCGAAGTAGCTGTCACCGGACAGCGCGCCTTCACCGGTGCCGGCGTAGACGACGTTGTCGTCAGACGGGGCGACGGCGAGGGCGCCGATCGCGATCGAGGAAAGGTCGTCGGTGCGCGGAGACCAGTGCTTGGTCACAGGGTCCCAGAGCCAGATGCCGCCCTGGGCCGCGCCCAGGATGAGCTGGCCGTTCTTGCGGATCGCCAGCGCGCCGATGCGGCCGCTCTGCGCCGCGAAGGTGCCGTTGCTGCGCTGAACCTGGACGATCGGGTTCGGCCCGAGCGGCGCCCAGTCGGCGGTGAAGGTGGTCGGGCCCGCGGGCGGCGGGTTCTTTAGAAGCTTCGCCTGGTCGGCGGCCGCCTTGCGCAGCGCGACCGCCTGGTCGACGCTGAGCGGCGCGCTCCCTGCGAGCCGCCCGCTGATGAAGGCCTGGTCGCGCAGCAGCAGCTGCGACTCGAGCTCGTCGTTCTGGTCCGGGATTACCGTCCCGGGATTCAACGTGGCAGTGTCCTCTCCGGCTGTCGATCCGGCTCCGGGCTGGGTGTGCGCGAAACCAGGACCGGCCGCGGCGACGAGAACGGCAACTGTCGCGATGATGGCGCTCAGCGGGCGCCAACGATGCTTCCCCATATTCCTTCCCCTCTCTCTAGGTGTCACTGGGAACCGGCGTCGCGTGACGGCACGCAGTCACGGCGGAGCGACCCAGGGCAACAAACCCGATCCCCAATCTACACTCCAGCGGCTTGGCGCTTGAATCGACGGACCGCGTGTGCGAGGCCGCCTTCGTAGGCCGTATCAGATTGGATTAGGAAGGGGGGAAAGTCAAGCAACTCTTCAGGTGGCCTTAACGTAGGACTCTCGATAACCCGCGACCGCCGGCGCTCGCGGCATTCAACTCGCCGGGTAGCACGCGAGCGCCGGCAGTCGCGGCAGCTAGCTGATGCGAACGCCCGCTGGCAGCCGGCCCGCCTTGACCTTCGTACCGTCGACCGCGAAGTCCAGGCGCTGACCCGCGAAATGAAGGCCCGTGACCTCGATCCGGTTCCACAACCCCGTCTCGATCGGGGCAATATGCAGCGTCTTGCGCCGGGGATCCGCCTCCAGGCCGAGGATCGACGCCACGCAAGCGAACATCGCGGCCGCCGACCAGAGTTGCGGCGTGCACGTGTTCCAGTACTCGCGCGGCGGCTCGCCCGGAGCGCGTTCGTCGCCGCAGAAGAGCTCAGGTGGACGGCGCACCGGAAACTCCATCGACGCCTCGATGACAGCGCGCGCGGCCCGCTCGGCGTCGGCGGCGAAGCCGTACTGGCGCATCCCCGCAACCGCGAGGGCGGTGTCGAACGGCCACACCGAGCCGTTGTGGTAGCTGCACGGGTCGTAGTTCACCGCGCGCTCGGAGAGCGTGCGGATGCCCCAACCCGAGAACATGTCCGGCGCCATCAGCCTTCGCGTCACGAGCTCGGCCCTGGTCCGGTCGAGGACGCGCATCCACAGGCAGTGGCCGGGGTTCGACGTGATCGCCTTGACCTGGTGCTTGTGGCCGTCCAGCGCCTGGGCGATGAACTTCGCGTCGGGCATCCAGAAGTCGTGGTTGAACCTCCGCTTCAGCGAGGCGGCGTGCGCACGCAGCGCCGGGTTGCGGCGCGACATCCCGACCAAGCCACGGTGCAGATACGCCTGCACCTCGCACAGCGCCGCCGGGCGCAGCGCGTTGGTGCCGTCCGTGTTGTTGAGCGAATCGTCGGAGTCCTTCCAGCCCTGGTTGCGCGCGCGACCGCCGAGGTACTCGACGTAGCCGTCGCCATCGGAGTCTCCGTAGTTCATGCACCATTCGAGCGCCGCCTCCGCCGCCGGCCATAGCTCGTCGGCGAGTTGGTGGTCATGCGTCCAGTTCTCGGTTTCGGTCAGCGCGCACAGAAACAGCGCGGTGGCGTCGACGGTCCCGTAAAGGATGTGCGGCCAGAACCCGCGTTCCACGACCTCGCCGTCGCGGACCTCATGCAGGATCTTGCCCGGCTGCTCCTCGTTGCCCTCGTCGACGCGCGTCCCCTGATGCCTGGCGAGGTAACGCAGGACGCCGCGGGCGACGTCGGGGTTCACGTGAAGCAGCAGGATCGAGCTGATGAGAGTGTCGCGGCCGAACGGCACCCCGTACCAGGGAAGGCCGCCGGTCGGATAGACACCGCTGTCGTACTCGTTGCAGAGCATGCGGATGTCGTCGAGCGCCTGGTCGAGCAGCGCGTTGAGCGCCGGGTTGTCCGTGCGCACGGACATCGACTCCGCTTCCCACCGCGGGTACACGTCTTTCGCTTCCTCGAAGCCGGCGACGAAGTCGACGACCGGACGGTTGGACTCGGGCACGACGTCCAGGCGGAGGGTGAACTCGTCGCCGGGCAGCAGGCGGAGCTGATGCTTCAGTCCTTCGGGAAACGCGATCACGCGGGTGGCATGGTGGTCGTAGCCAAAACGCACGCCGTCGACGGTTTTGGTCCCCGGCGCCTCCATCGGATGAGCCAGCTCCGGCACCGCGCCGCGGATCCCCAGCATGGCCGCGAAATCGGCCGCCGCCTCGATCTCCAGCACCGCGTCGACGATCGCCGCGCCGGGATTGGTGACCGTGATCCGCTCGTGCAGGCCGGTCTCGACGAAGCGCGTCCGGCTGACATGTACGTTTCCTCCATCGAGCTCGAAGGTCGCGGAGGCATCGTCGGCCTCGAAACGAATCGGCTCCGGCTCGACGCCGTTGATCAGCAGCCGAAGACGGGAGAGGATGCGGGTGTCGCCGTCCCACAGGCCGTCGCCGAGGAACTCACCGTTGCTGATCGATCCGTCGCGCGCGGAGACGACGAAATAGCGGTCCCGCTTGAGCATCACGCGCTCGGATATGAGTTGGCCCGCCGAGATCAAACCCGCCGGACAGTCTGCCGGATGTGAGCGCTAGTTCGCGCTGCCTACGGCGGTTGTTTTTGCCGACGCTTCGAATGCAGGCCGTGAACCGAGCGGGTAGTCGGTGTATTCGCTGCGCGCCAGGAGCTCGGTCGCCATCGCCTCAAGGTCGCGCACGCGCTGGTTGGCGCGGATCGCCTCGCGGATGGAGAGGATGCCGACCGCCGGGTGCCTTCTCTCGATCACGTGCCGGAGCATGTTCAGGTGCGCGTTGTCGGGTACGCCCGGCTCGCGGATGCGGCGGACCGCGGCGCGCACGGTCGCCTGGGTGCCGTCGATCGCCTCGCCTTTGCCGAAGTCGAACTTGTAGCTCGGGCTGCGCCCGGCCGAGCGCTTTTCGCCGCTGAGCTTGATCCACTTGGCGTTTTCTGCGCCTTTGCCGACGTCGATGACCAGCCGCACCGAGCGGCCCTGGTAGTCGAAATGCGCGTTCATGCGGGCGTAGCTTTCGCGCTGCCCGGTCAGGCCTTCGTGGCGGCCGATGAGCAGCGGCGCGTCGGCGTCGAGCTTGATGCGGTCGATCGGCGTCAGCAGCGAGATGATGGCGAACGCGTGCGGGATCAGGTCGGCGATGACGCCGATGTCCGCTGCTGCGCCGGCCAGCTCCTGCTCCTCGAGGATCTCGATGCGGATCTCTTCGACGCTGTCGAGGAAGTTGCGCAGCGTGCGCTCCTCGGTCAGGAGCATCGCCAGCAGGCGCACCTCGAGCTTGAAGTAGTAGTGGTCGGCGGCGACGATCTCTACACCCCCTTCCGCGGTGTCGAGGAACTTGCGGTACTCGTCGGGTGGAGCGCCCAACGGCTTCTCGATCAGAACCACGTCAGAAACGTCGTAGTAGCGCTGCAGCGTCGGCAGGTGGGTGGCCGCGGGCGTCGCGATGTACGTGATGACGTACGAGCTCGACTCGAGCTCGCGCTCGAGCTGGTCGTGTGCCGGCGACGAATGGCTGTCCCAGTAGAAGGAGTCGCCATGCGTCCTCACCTCTTCCTCTTTCACACCCAGGCGGTCGCGCGCCCCCGGCGAGTCTTGCTCGACCACGTGCGTGCGGAAGTTGAAGAACTGCTTGAGCGTCAGCAAGTGCTGGTACGCCTTCTGGCCCCACTGGCCGAAGCCGATGAGCACGAAGTCCTTCTGCAGGTGGCGCTCCTCTTCAGCGAGCGCATGCAGCCGCGCGTTCTTGATCGCCACCGCCGCCTGTACCGCCAGCGCTTGCGCGCGCTGCACCTCTTCCGGACGAAACGAGCGGTTGCGGCTGCGCTCGACCAGGATGGCGGCGCCGATCGCCTGGTCGTCGGCGATGAGCGGTAGCGCCAGGAGCGAGCGCACGCCAAACGTCCGCACATACCCGGCGTCGACGTCCGGGTTGGCCGACGCGTCCTCGATCACAACTGGCTGCTCGAGGTCGAGGACGCTGAACAGGAACGAGCCTTCCGACCGCTCGCCGTGCGCGCGGCGCCACAGGTCTTCGAGGTCGGATGCGGCCGCGCCGTACCAACCCTCGCGATCCTCTTCATAGAGGGCGATCTGGCACAGGGAAGCGTCGACCAGGCGGGCCATGTTCTGGGCGACAAGCCTCAGCGTCTGGTCGAGGTCGATCGAGCTCGCGATGGCCTTGCTCACGTCGGCGACCAGCTCGAGCTGCTCGGCGTGCCGCTGCGCCTCCTCGTACAACCGCGCGGTCTCGACCGCGACCGCGAGCTGCCCGGCCGCCGCCCGCAGCGCCTCGACCTGGCCCCAATCCGGCCGGCGCTGGTCGGAGCGGTGGTAGCCGACCTCGAGCACGCCGGTGGCGCGCCGTGACTGGTCGCTGCCGAACGGCACGAAGATGCGCACCAGGTCCTTGTGGCCGCCGCGCTCGAAGACCTCGCCCGCGAGGGTGAAGGGCGGCTGGTCGCCCACGTGCGCCTTTTCGCCGATCAGGCAGGCGAGCACCTCGCCCTTCACCATCCCGTTGCTGTAGACCACCGGGACCCTGGTCCACGTCGACGGGACCGGGATCCCGCCGGCGATCACGTCGGCGTGCTCGTTCGACGGCATCGGCCCCACGATCGCGGGCTGCCAGGTGCGCGCGACGTAGACGAGCACGTCCTCCTCCGCGAGCAGGCGGTTTTCCTCCTCCGCCCAGCGCGGGACTTTCTTTCCCGCCGGCGCCGGGATGCCCGACTCGATCGCCGCCGCGGTCGCCGCGCCGGCGGCCATGCGCACCACGGTTGCTCCGTCCTCTCGCTCCTCGAGGAGGTAGACGGTCGCGAAGTTGAAGTCGAACTCGGGGACCTCGGAGTCGGTGAGGTGGCCCGCGAAGGCGTCGATCACCTGGTGCCGCGTCGCCCCCGGCTTGAGCATCGCCGCGGTCATGTCGCCCAGCGCGCTCAGCAGCCGGTTGCTGTTCTCCAGCTCGGCGATCAGGCGCTGCGACGCGAGCGCCCCGCCGATGAGCTGCGCGCCGGCCCTGAGCATCTCGTCGGTCGAAGGCGCGCGGCGCACGGTCGCGAGCTGGTCGCGGCTCAGCAGAACGAGAAAACCGTGCGGCGGAGTCGCGCCGAGGGCGTAGGTCGCGACGGGGTGCAGGTCGGATTCGGCGGTCGCCTCTCCGACTGTCTTCTCCAGCGCCTTCTCCCACGAAGCTGACGCGTCCGCGCGGTCGATCCGCGTCGGCGCGGCCGTACGCAGGTGCGCGGTGACGAGCTCGAGGTGCGAGCGCTGGTGGGCGAACTGGTAGATCGCCGCCCCGTCGAGGTTGCTCGCCATGAGGAGGTCGGCCAGCGCGATCGAGAGGAGGCGTCGCAGCTCCTTGGCGTTGGTCCGCGCGTCGCCGACGGGCGTGGTGAGAAGCGAGGTCAGCCGGGAGAGCCCGTCGAGCGCCGAGTGCTCCGCGCCCTCGAGCGCGCCCTGGATCAAACCGGCCGCGGTTGCCGCCCGCCGGTCGAGCTCGCGCAGGTGGCCGTCGTCGGGCGCCTTCTCCTTGTTGCGGTAGTTGAGGTAGATGAGGCCGACCAGGCGGTCACCGACGAGCAGGGGAAGGCCGATGGTCGATTGGACCTGGTAGCGGCGGATGAAGGTGGAGTCGATCTCCGCCGAGGCGTTGCGGGCGACCAGGCGCTGGCGCGTGACCGTGAGCCAGACGGTCGATCCGTACTGGTGCACGCCCAGCTCCTCCGGGACCTTGCCCTGCTTCTCGTCGGCCAGGTACCGGGCGAGCTGTTCGTGCATGTCGGTCAGTGAGTCGAGGAGGCTCTCCTGCGGCTGGCCGGTCGCGAATGGGGCGTAGTACATGTGGCTCGGCTCGTCGAAGAGAAAGATGGAGACGAGCTCGGCGCCAGAGGCGTGCTGGAAGTCGGCGATGACGCCGCGGAGGACCGCGGCCAGGCCTGAGCTTGCTTCGACGGGCGGGCGGATCACGTCGTTACGACGCGATCATCGCTCAAACTCCCTGCCTTGGCGACGGCGCCGAGCCAGGAGGCGCTCGGGCGGGGATGGCGGGCGAACGTCTGCCGGTCCACTGCCACCAGCCCGAAAGTCGGCGCGTATCCCAGGGCCCACTCGAAGTTGTCTAGGAGCGACCAGTAGAGATAGCTCCGGATCTCGATGCCCTCCGCGATGCACGCGAGGGTCTCCCGCATCGCGGTGTTGATGTAAGCGATCCGCTTGTCGTCGTTGCTTGTCGCGATCCCGTTCTCGGTCACGAGGATTGGCACGCCCGGGCAGCTCTGGTGCGCGCGGCGGATCGCTCCACCCAGCGCCTTCGGGTAGTACTCGTAGCCCATCTGCGTCGTCGCGTCGGTCTCCTCGACCTCGCGGCTGACGTCGCTCCAGTCATGGCCGGGGCTGCGCGGTCCCTCAGGCCCGTAGCGGAACCGCGTGTATGTCTGCACGCCGATGAAGTCGTCCTGGCGCGCAAGCTCGAAGAACCAATCGTTGACCTGCGACTCCAGCTCCAGCGACGAGCTGCCCGAAGTCGCCCCGTCCTCGTACTGGATGTCGGGCAAGGCCAGGGTCACGCCCGTCGGGATGCCGGCCCGCGCGCGGATCGCCGCACCTCCGCGACGGTGGGCCTCGAGCAGGTTGTCGACCGCGCGCTGGGCGCCCTCGCGATCGTCAGTGTGGCCGGGCGGGTTGATGCCGAGCAGCCAGCCACTCGAGCCCAGGCCCTGCGGCTCGTTGATGGTGCAGGCGTACGCGATGCGGTCGCCGAGCGCCGCGGCGGCGCGGTCGCAGTAACGCTCGAACAGGTCCGGGAACTTCGGCGACGCGATCCCGCCCTGCTCGTGCAGCCAACGGGGGACGGTGAAGTGATGGAAGGTGACGATCGGCGCGACGCCGTGCTCGTGGCACCCGTCGAGCATCCGTCGATAGTGCGCCAGCTCAGCCCGCGAGAACTCGCCCTCGGCCGGCTCGATGCGCGCCCACTCGATGCCGAAGCGGAAGCAGTTCATGCCGAAGCCTGCCAGCATCGCGACGTCCTCTCGGTAGCGGTGGTAGAAGTCGCAAGCGTCGCCTGAAGGCTCGCGGCAAGGCGTGGAAGAGATGTGCTCCCACCACCACCAGTCCGTGTTGGTGTTGTTGCCCTCGGTCTGATACGCGGAGATCGAGGCGCCGAACAGGAAGCCGTCAGGGAAGCGAAGGGACGCGGTCATTCGCCGGATGTTACCCATCCCGCCCAGTCACGCCGAGGGCGAAGTTGACAACGAATCAGGGGCAACCTACTATCCGAATCGTAGCTAAGGCGAACGTTCGCGTTGGCGTGCCGTCAATCGGGCCTGTGCGCCCCGGCGTTGGGCAGGGGGCATGTTTTTTGGGAGGAAAGCAAAGCATGGCCGAGGTCTTCGCAAGGCTGAGCTCTAGGGCGATAGCACTGGGTCTCGGCACATTACTTCTCGTTGGTGCCTGCGGCGGCGGCGGCGGTGGCGGTGGCGGCGGCGGCGCGTCCACGACCGACGTGACGGTCTGGACCGCCTGGGGTGGCGCGGAGCTGAAGGCGTTCAAGGACGTCCTGGCTCCGTTCCAGTCGAAGACAGGCATCAAGGTCCATATCACGACCAACCGCGACTCGACCAACCAGATCGCGAACGGCATCGCGGCCGGGACCGACCTTCCGGACATCGCTCCCGGACCCACGGACCCGGTCCAGGTCAAGGACTGGGTCTCCAAGGGAGCGCTGAAGCCCATGGAAACCGCTCTTGGCTCTTCGTTCAACGACTACATCTCGAACACGTATCAGGCGCTGACCACACCGCCCGGTGGCGCCACGGATGACCCATACATCGGCGTCATCGGCGGCAAGCACTACGAGCTGATGGTCAAGACCCAGGTGAAGGGTCTCCTCTGGTACAACAAGAAAGTCTTCACGGGGCAGGCTCCGAAGACGTTCGACGATCTGCTGGCGATCAATCCGTCGCAGTACAACGCCAAGAACCTCTTCTGCGCGGGCTTTGAGTCTGGCGCCGCGTCGGGCTGGCCGGCGAGCGACCAGATCGACAACATCATCATGCGGCAGTCCGGCGACCAGGTCTACACCAGCTGGATCCAGGGCAAGACCAAGTTCACCGACCCCGCGATCAAGCTGGGCTACCAGACCTTCCTGAAGGAAGTCTCCGACCAGGCCGTTTACGGCGGCCGCAACACCGCCCTGTCGACCAACTTCGGCAAGGCCGGTGACCCGCTGTTCAAGACGCCGGCCGGATGCCTGTTCCTCGAGCAGGCGACCTTCATCACGTCCTTCTTCCAGCAGGACTTCCCGAGCCTGAACCTGAAGGCCGGGACCGACTTCGACTTCATCGCCCACCCGAGCATCAACTCGCAGTACGACGGCAACGTCAACGGCTTCTACGACAACTTCGCGATGTACAACGACACCCCAGCCGCCCGGCAGCTGATGCAGTACATGGCCACCAAGGACGCCCAGCAGATCTGGGCGAACGACGGCGGCACCCTGGGCGCGATCAAGACACTCACCTACAACGACCCGGTCTTCAAGCGCGCGGCCGACGTCGCCGGCAGCGCCAAGAACCTGCTCGTCACGGCGGGCGACTTCATGCCCTCCGACATGCAGAAGGCGTTCTGGCAGTCGCTGCTGAACGTCACCCGCAACCCCGGAAGCCTGGACTCTGAGCTCCGTCACCTCGACCAGGTGCAGGCAGCGGCGTACACCAGCAGCTAGTCGTCAGATCTTGATCGGTCGGGGCGGAACGTCTCCGCCCCGGCCCCTTTTTCCTCGAACAAGGAGGTAGGCGGGGTGGATCAGATCATCACAGCGGTAGTCGCCGTAGTCGGCGTTCCGCTCGTGCTCCTCGGCTACATCATCGGCGGCGAGCGGGTCATGGAGCGCCTGCCCGATCGTCTGCAGGGTTGGGCGCGGCCGTATTTCTGGGCCTTGCCCGCGGTCGGCTTCGCAACGATCTTCATGGTCTACCCGATGGCGCGGACGGTCGTCATCAGCCTCCGCAACAGCGCGGACACCGAGTGGGCTTCCGGTCCGTGGGGTGTGTTCGCCAACTATCACTACTTCTTCACGTTCCCCGACACCCTGACCGCGCTGCGCAACAGCGTGGCGTGGCTTGTTTTCTATACATTCTTCGCGGTCTTCCTGGGCCTCGTGATCGCGATCCTCGTCGACCGCGTGCGCTACGAGTCCCTGGCCAAGATCGCCATCTTCTTGCCCGTGCCCATCAGCGCCGTGGCCGCGTCGATCATCTGGAAGTTCATGTTCGACTACCAGACGCCGGGCACGCCGCAGACGGGCACCCTCAATGCCGTTCTGGGCATCTTCGGCCGGGATCCGACGCCCTGGTTGATCGACGAACCTTTTGTCAACAATGCGGCGCTCATTTTCGTGGGCATCTGGACGGCGGTCGGCTTCTGCATGGTCATCATCTCCGCGAGCCTGAAGGCGATCAGCAGCGAGGTGCTGGAGGCGGCCCGGATCGACGGCGCCAACGAGTTTCAGATCGTGCGCCTCGTGGTCACGCCGCTGCTGTGGCCGACGATCACCGTGGTCGGCACGACCATGCTGATCAACGCCTTGAAGACGTTCGACATCGTCTACGTGATGACGAACGGTGCCTATAACACGGACGTGATCGCCACGCGCATGTTCAGCCAGATGCAGAGCGCGCATTACGGTCGCGCGGCGGCGGTTGGCGTCGTGCTGTTCGTCGCCATCGTCCCGCTCTTGATCGTCAACATACGTCGCTTCCAGCAACAGGAGGAGCAGCGATGAGTGCAGAGCAGGTCACAACTCGTCGCGAGTCCGCTGTTTCGCGGAGCGTCTCAGCCCTGGACAACTTCGGCTATCGCCTCCAGCGGCTGCCGCTCCACCTCGTGATCATCATCATCTGCGCGATCTGGATCGTGCCCACGCTGGGCATGGTCATCAACTCGTTCCGCTCCATCGGCGACATGAACCTCGCCGGGTGGTGGACGACGCTCTTCCCGCCGCACGGATTCACTTTTGCCAGCTACCAGCAGGTGCTCGCCATCGAGGAAGTCCCGGTGTCGATCCTCTACAGCATCCTGATCACGATCCCGGCCACGGTCATACAGCTGACGATCGCGACGATGGGCGCGTACGCATTCGCCTGGATGAGGTTCCCCGGCAGGAACCTGTTCTTCATCGTCATCGTCGGCCTGATGGTGGTGCCGATCCAGATGACCCTGATCCCGGTGCTCCAGATCTTCAAGGCTTTGCACGTCAACGGGACGATCCTTTCCGTCTGGCTCGCCCACTCCGGCTACGGCCTTCCATTCGAGGTCTTCCTGCTCAGGAACTACCTCGGCGGCCTGCCGCGCGAGATCTTCGAGTCGGCCGAGGTCGACGGCGCCGGCCACTCCGTGCGGTTTCTGCGCATCGCCGTGCCGATGACGATCCCGGCGATCGCCTCACTGACGATCTTCGTGTTCCTGGGCATCTGGAACGACCTGCTGGTCGCACTGGCGTTCCTGGGCGTCAGCGCCTACCGTCCGTTCACGGTGGTGATCACGGGACTGGTGACGTCGCAGGGCGGTGGCTGGCAGTACCTGACCGCCGCGGCGGTTCTGCAGATGGCGCTTCCGCTCGCCGTGTTCATCTTCCTGCAGCGCTACTTCGTCCGCGGCATCACCAGCGGTTCAGTCAAGGGCTAAGACAGCAGCGACTGAGATGGCGGCCCGTGATGTGGTCGTGCTGACCACGCACGACATCGGCCGCCATCTCCACTGCTACGGCGCCGGCAGCGTGTCGAGCCCGAACCTCGACGCGCTTGCCGCGAGCGGAGCGCGCTTCGAGCGGGCGTTCTGCGTCGCGCCCCAGTGCAGCCCAAGCCGCGCCAGCCTGGCGACCGGCCTCTACCCGCACAACAACGGAGTGATGGGGCTGGCGCACCCCGGCTTCGACTGGGAGCTGCAGGCGCCGCACGCGGCCGCCTTGTTCGCCGCCGCCGGCTTCGAGGCCCACCTGTTCGGCGGCCAGCATGTCACCCTGCATCCCGAGAGCCTCGGCTTCACCGCCATCCACGGCGAGCCCGCGGAGCGCGAGATCGCTGAGCTCACGCGCCGGGACTCGCGGCTCTACCTCGAGATCAACTACTCCCAGACGCACCGTCCGTACCCGCCGGCGCCGGCGGACGCGCGCGTCAACGTGCCCGCGTTCCTGCCCGACACCCCGGAGGCCCGGAGCGAGCTCGCGGCCCTCCAGGTCGCCATTGCCGGCATGGACGCGGCGGCCGGCAGTGTGCTGGCCGCGCTGGACAACGCGGGGCGGGCGGAGGACGCCATCGTGGTCTTCACCACCGACCACGGCCTCGCCATGCCGCGAGCCAAGTGCACCCTCTACGACCCCGGCCTCGAGGTGGCGCTGATCATGCGATGGCCTGCGGGTGGTTTGATCGGTGTCAGAGACGAGCTCGTCAGCAACATCGACGTGCTCCCTACCCTCTTCGCCGCCGCAGGCGTCGCCATCCCTTCAGCCGTGCAGGGCACCTCCCTGCTGAAGACAGACGCGCGACGCGAGGCGGTCTTCGCCGAGAAGACCTTCCACAGCTACTACGACCCGATGCGATGCATCCGCACGCGCCGCCACAAGTTCATCCGCAATTTCGAGTCGGCCTTCCTGGTCGAGGTGCCCGGCGATATTCAGGCCGGCCCCATCTTCCGGGCCGACCCAACGCGATACTCCACGGACCGCCCGAGCTTCGTCGAGCTGTACGACCTCGAAACCGATCCCCTCGAGCAGCGAAATCTCGCCGGAACGCAAGAGGTTGCAGAGATCGAGGAGCATCTGAGCGGCGAGCTGTGGAGATGGATGCGCGAAACGGACGACCCGTTGCTGAAGGGACCGGTGCCATCGCCACGCTACCGGCTGGCGATGCAGTCCTGACTCCGCATCCGATCCCACACGCCGGCCCGTCGATAGTCCGGACTATCGCCGCTTCCCTGGCGCCGCAATGGGGGTTAGTCCGGACTATCGCGCATTGATGGTCCGGGCCGAAAAGCGGGTCGTTCTCTCGCGGTGGGCGATTGCGTCGATCGCGGCAACGTTCCTGCTCATGGGCACGGTCGTGGCGGCGTACGGCCCTCTGCTCGAACATCTGACGCACCGGTTCGGCGTCAGCCTGCCGGTCGCCGGCGCAACGATCAGCGTCCACTTCGCGGGCTCCCTCCCAGGCGTATTCCTGGCGATGTGGGCGATCCATCGTGTGCGCGCACGCGACATCGTCATCGTCGCCGGGGCCGTCGTGGCCCTCGGCCTGGCGGCGATCGCGCTCGCTCCCACCTGGCCTGTCTTTCTCGCCGCAGTCCTCGTGGTCGGGCTCGGATTCGGTGCCCTGGTTCTGAGCCTGAACCAGCTCGTCGCCTACAGCGCGGGACCGCGCCGCGCGGCCCTGCTCAACGTGCTCAATGGCTGCTACTCGGCGGGCGCGGTCGCCGGACCCATCCTGGTCGCGTCCTTCGCGCAGGCGCACTTCCCAGCGCTCTATTTCGCGGGGACGGTGGTCTGGCTCGTCCTGCTCCCGGGAGCGGTGGGCATCACGGGCCGGCTGCCGGTGACAGCGGGCGCTCCCGCGCGACCTGGGCGGCTGGTCGCCATCTTCATCTGCGCCTTCGTGCTCTACGTCGCGGTCGAGAACGGCACCGGCGGATGGATGACCTCGCACCTCGAGTCGGTGGGCCTGTCCTCGAACCAGGCGGCGACGCTTACGTCGGGGTTCTGGCTGGCGCTGGTCACCGGCCGGCTGCTCATGACGCTGGTGCCGGCGCGGGTCGGCGAGGCGACCATCGTGCTCGCGGGCTCCGCCGTGGGGACGCTTGCTCTTCTGGCGGCATCAATTGGCACCCTGGCGCCGTTCGCCTATGTCGCCGCCGGCCTGGCATTCGCCCCGATCTTTCCCACGGGCATCGTCTGGCTGGCCCGGCTGAGGCCTGGCGACTCCCGCGCCACCTCGTGGCTCTTCCCGGCGGCTTCGATTGGCGGCACCCTCGGTCCGGGCGTCATCGGGCTCGTCATCGCCCACGCGGGCGTGGCATGGGCGCCCGCCGTCCTGGCGCTGGTCGCGCTCGGGATGCTGGCCGCTTTCGTTGCCGCGTCGCGGCGATAAGGCGCTAGCTGGAGGAGAGGTACCAGCTCCGCGGCCGGTTGCCATCCCGCCCGGACGTCGAGTCGTTGGCCTGCGCCACGCCGCCGCACCACGCCACAGCGTTGGCAATCACGCGCTGCACCTCGACCTGGTGGTAGACGGGGTACTCCTGGTCGCCCGGGCCGAAGTAGAAGACCCTTCCCGCGCCGCGGGTATAGCAGCAGCCGCCCCGAAACACCTCGCCGCCCTCGAACGAGCTGATGAAAACGAGCTCGTCCGGCGGAGGGATGTCGAAGAACTCGCCGTACATCTCGTGGTGAGGGATGACGATCGGCTGCGGCACCCCGGCCGCGATCGGGTGGGCGGGGTTGACGGTCCAGATCATCTCGCGCTCACCGCCCGGGTCCGAGCGCCAGATGAGCGAGCAGGTCGTGCCCATGAGGCGCTTGAAGATCTTGGAGTAGTGGCCCGAGTGCAGGACCACGATGCCCATACCGTCGAGCACACGAGCGTGCACACTATCGACGACCGAGTCGGCGACCTGGTCGTGCGCCGCGTGGCCCCACCAGGTCAGAACGTCGGTGTCGGCGAGGACGTCGTCGGTCAGCCCGTGCTCCGGTTGGTCAAGGGTCGCGACCCTGACGGTGACGTCGTTGCCGAGCTCACGCCGCAGGCCTTCGACGATCGGCGCGTGCATGCCGTCGGGGTAGATCTTCCTGACCGAAGGCTCGCGCCGCTCGTGGACGTGCTCATTCCAGACGGTGACGTTGAGGCGGCGTGTCACCCTGCCAGACAGGCCGCCATCAGATCGCGAGGGCTTCGCCGGTCCGGTAGATCGATACGGGCTCGTGCACGGCCGCCGACTCGATGGCAGCGGCGACGAACGCGATGGTGCCGAGGTTGTGGCGGCCCGATGTCTCCGGCTCGCGACCGGTGCGTACGCATTCGACGAACTCGCTGATTGTGCCCCACGGGCCGGTGCGTGCCATCGGGCGCATCGGTGCCGAGTGAGGCCTGGCGCCGCGCGGCCGAACCACGACCCTGTCGTTCGCCATGTCGGCGTCGCGGTTGGTCCAGAAGACCTCCCCGTGCTCGAACTCGAGGCTCCACTGGCCGGCCCACGGCGTGATCGGCCCGGCGCTGATCCAGCTGCCGCGGTAGCCGACGACGACGCCGGGAAAGGCGATCGACGCGATCGTCGCGGACGGGCCGCTGAACGCCGTCCATCTCGGGTTCCAGGCCTCGCAGTAGATGCGCTCGGGCTCGCCGTTGACGATCAGGCGCAGCAGGTCGAAGTGATGGATCGACATGTCCTGCAGAAGCGGCTGCTCTTCCATGTGGTGGCGGCCGCGGCCGTTGGGCCCGATCGGCGAGTAGCGGCGGAAGTCGATCGAGACCTGGTGCAGCTTGCCCAGCGTCTCCTCGCGAACTATCCGCGCGATCGCGCGGGGGGCGGGAAAGTAGCGGTAGTTCTGGCTGACCATCAGCACCAGTCCCGCGCGGGCGGCCACGTCGACCAGCTCCTGCGCGGCGCCGATGGTAGGAGCGAAAGGCTTCTCGACCAGGACGTGGAGCGCGGCGTCCAGCGCGGCCCGGGTCACCGGTACGTGGCCCTGAAGGGCGGTGGTGTTGAGGACCGCTTCCGGCTGCGTCGCCGCGATGGCTTCCCGCAGGGACTCGAAGACCATGCCCGGCCTCGGGTTCAACTCCTGGCGCACGGCGTCGAGTGCGTAGGGATCGGCATCGACGTAGGCGACGACCTCGGCCTCTGTGATGTCCGGCAGCACCCGTTTCGCCCAGTTGCGCCCGTGCGCGCCCATTCCGACCTGCGCGATTCGAAGTGGGGCCACCGGCGCAAATGATGCGACAGCGCCTCGCGAATTCATCCCGATTTACAAACGAGAATCACGGCGATGCGTTTCGCGCCCGTCGGGGAGTGGCCTTACGACCCAGACAAACCCGCCGCCGCCTACGCCGAAGGCTGGCAGACGTGGAGCCCGGCGCGCCGTTACCTGCTCGGGGAAGAGTCGATGCGGCCGGCGAACGAGCGCGACCTGAAGGTGATGTTCCGGCACGACAGGCCGCCGCCGGCGGGCGTCGTCCAGGCGGAGGGCGTGCTGGTGATCGCCGACGACCGCGGGGCCCGGGCCTGGTACGGCCCGGAGCCTTCGCGGGAGGTGCCGACGCTTCGCGTGGAGATAAAGGGAGCGCGGGCCGTCGTCTCCGCCGAGGCCGCAGTCGAGTCCTTCGAGGCGCCCGACTGGTCAGCCGCTCTGATCGAGGTCGGCCGCAGGCTGCGGGGGCCGGCCGTGCGCTCCATTCCGCCCGGGTGGTGCTCCTGGTCCTGCTACTTCAAGTTCGTCACCGAGGCGGACGTCGTCGAGAACGTGGAGGCCGCGAAGCGCCTGGACCTGCCCATCGAGATCGTGCAGGTCGACGACGGCTACGAGGCCATGGTGGGCGACTGGCTCGACATCGATCCGCGCTTCGGGTCGCTGCGCGGCGCGGCCCTCGCGATCCGCTCGGGCGGCATGGTGCCAGGGGTCTGGATCGCTCCCTTCGTGGTCGATCCCCGGAGCAAGCTCGCCGCCGCCAACCCGGGCTGGCTCGCGGCCGATGCCACAGCCGGCGAGCACTGGGGTGTCGAGATGCGCATCCTCGACGTCACCAATTCCGAAGCCGCCGCGTATCTGCGCCACGTTTTCCGGACGTTCTCCGGCTGGGGCTTCGCCTTCTTCAAGCTCGACTTTCTCTACGCCCTTGCGATGCTCGGCATCGACACATACCGCGAAGGCATGACGTTGATCCGAGAGGCGGTTGGGCAGGAGGCGATTCTGCTCATCGGCGGCGCGCCGCTCCTACCGAGCATCGGCCTCTGTGACGCGATGCGAGTCGGGCCGGACGTATTGCCAGAGGAGCCTGACCCGCAGCTGGACGCGGCCCGGTTGATCACCATCACCAGGCTGCGACGGTGGATGAATGGAAGGCTGTGGACGAACGACCCCGACCACATCATTGCGCGGGCCGGGATGGACCAGCGCGAGAAGTGGGCCGCGTATGTCGGGTCCTATGGAGGGGTCCGCTTCTCCGGCGACCGGCTTGCCGAGCTGGATGTGCGGGGCCTGGAGCTCACGCGACAGGTGCTGTCGAGCCCCGTGTGACAAGGTGCACCGGCAGGTGCACTCGGACGGGTTTCACCGCGGCGTCCCCGACCATCCGCAGCAGCAGGCGCATCGCTTCGCCTCCGGCCTCGTAGAACGGCACGTGCACCGTCGTCAGCGGCGGCGTCGTGAAGGCCGCCATGTCGAGGTCGTCGCACGAGACCAGCGAGCATTGCTCGGGCACCCGCCGTCCAGCGTCGCGCAGCGCACGCATCACGCCGAGCGCGCCGAGGTCGTGGTGGCAGAAGACCGCGGTGAAGTCTGGCCGGCGCTCCAGCAGCCGCGCCGCCGCCGCGGTGCCTCCGGCCACCTTCTCCCCGCCTTCCTCGACGAGCTCATCCGCGCTCTCGATCCCGGCCTCGTCGAGGGCGCGCCGGAACCCGCGCTGCCGGCTCTGCGTGAGGCGCCGGCCGCGGATGCCCGTCACCGAGCCGATGACTCGATGGCCGAGCTCGACGAGGTGCCGGGTGGCCAGGTAGCCCGCCAGTTCGTCGTCGGGGCCGACGGTGGAGATGGTGCCGCCAGCGATGTGGTGGATGCTGACGATCGGCAGCGTGCGGTCGAGCACGTGGCTCAGCGCGCGGTCCGCCTCCATCTGGGGCGCCGCGAGCATGATCCCATCGACCCGCCGCTCCATCATCGCGGGCAGCGCGTACTCGGTGCCTGAGCCCTCGGGCTCGATGCTGCTGATGACGACGCCGTAGCCCTGCCGCCGCGCCTCCTGCTCCGCCCCGGCAAGCGTGCGGCTGAGCCCCGGGTCGCTGAAATCACCGGCGATGAGGCCCACCGTCAACGTGCGCCGCATGACGAGGCTGCGCGCCTGCAGGTTGGGCACGTAACCGAGGTCGCTCGCGGCGCGGATGATGCGCGCCCTCGTCGCGTCCGACACGGAGCCGCCGCCGTTGAGGACCTTGCTGGTCGTCTGGAAGCTGACCCCGGAGCGGGCCGCCACGTCCTTGACCGAGACGTGCCGCGCCGGCCTGCGCACCCTCACGCTCCGGGTATTATGCGCGGGGAAAGCGAACGTTCGCCCTAGCGCAGGGTAGACGGAGGTAAAGCGTGGGACCCAGCCCTGAGTACCCCAGGCCCAGCCTCCGGCGGGAGGCGTGGTCGAGCCTCGACGGTGAGTGGGAGTTCGGCGCCGACCCGAAGCCTTTCTTCGACCGCCGGATCAACGTCCCGTTCTGCCCCGAGTCCGAGCTGTCAGGCATCGGTCAGCGGGTCGGCGACGTCGTCTGGTACCGACGTCGCTTCGACGCCCCGCGTGGCGAGCGCCTCCACCTCCACTTCGGCGCCGTCGACTACCGGGCGACGGTCTGGGTCAACGACGTCGAGGTGGCGCGGCACGAAGGCGGGCACAGCCCCTTCACGGCGGACATCTCGGCGGCGGCGAGTCCGGGCGAGAACGTCGTCGTAGTCCGGGCCGAGGACTCGCTTACCGACAAGACGCTGCCGCGCGGCAAGCAGCACTGGACGGAGACACCGGAGGGGATCTTCTACACGGCGACCACCGGGATCTGGCAGCCGGTGTGGCTCGAGCCGCTGCCCGCGCGGCACATCACGACCCTTCGCCTCGTACCCGACCTCGACGCAGGCGCTGTTGACTTCGAGGTCGACGACGGGGCCGCCGTCGTCGTCAGGCTGGATGGCGAGGTCGCCGGCAGCTCTTCGGGCGAGCCAAAAGGACGCATCTCGCTTCGGCATGTCCAACCGTGGCATCCCGACTCGCCGCGGCTCTACGACGTCGAGGTGCGGCTGGGCGAAGACCACGTCCAGTCGTATTTCGGCCTGCGTAAGGTCGAGGCCGGCGGCGGCAGGTGGCTTCTGAACGGCGAGCCGTTCATCCAGCGGCTGGTGCTCGACCAGGGCTACTTCCCAGGCGGCCTTCTCACCGCGCACGGCGGCGACGCGCTTCGCGCCGACATCGAGCTCGCGAAGGCGTTCGGCTTCAACGGCGCGCGCAAGCACCAGAAGGCGGAAGACCCGCGCTGGCTCTACTGGGCGGACAGGCTCGGCTTCCTCGTCTGGTCGGAGATGCCAAGCTTCCATGAATACTCGGCCGAGGCCGCGCGCCGGCTCACCGCCGAGTGGACGGAGCTGATCAAGCGCGACCGCGACCATCCGTCGGTCGTCAACTGGGTGATCGCCAACGAGAGCTTCGGCCTCGACGGCATCGCGCCTGCGGTCCGCACCGAGTTTCTCTCCGGGCTGTACCGCCTGACCCGTGAGCTCGACCCGACGCGCACCGTCGTCTCCAACGACGGCTGGGAGCACGCGCTCAGCGACCTTTGCACCATCCACGACTACTCCCCGCCGGCCGACCTCGCCCGTCGCTACCGCCGCGTGCATACCGCGCTCGACGGCAGCGCCGCCGGCCATCCCATCTACGACGAAGGGTTCCGCTACCGCGGCGAGCCGGTGATCGTCAGCGAGTTCGGGGGCCTCCGCGAGGCAACCTCCGGGGGCTGGGGCTGGCTCGAGGTCAAGGGCGACGTCGAGTTCGCGCGCGAGTACCAGGCGCTGATCGAAGGCCTCATGGAGGACGGCCCCGTGGAAGGCTTCTGCTACACGCAGCTCACCGACGTCGAGCAGGAGCAGAACGGCCTGCTCACCGCTGACCGCAAGCCCAAGCTCGAGCCGTCCTCCTTGCGCCCCGCGACGCAGACGCCCAAGCGGCGATGAAAGTCGAACCGCCGCCACCGCCCGACACACAGGAGCCGTCGTCCGAGAAGTCTGAGCTCGACAAAGCGCTGGAGGCGCTGCTGGTCGGGGAGACGAGGGTCAGGATCGACCCCGCCACCGGGGCGATCGTGGGAAAATCGTCCTTGACAGATCATCAGGACCCGAATACGATCCGATAAACCGCTTTACTAAAGCGGTTTTCCAGTTTGGGGGGCGGCTAATGGTTCCTGGAGCCTTCCTGGATGTCCCGGGTCACTATCGCTGACGTGGCCAGCGCGGCCGGCGTCTCGAAGACGGCAGTGTCGTTCGCCTTCAACAACCCCGAGCGCCTGGGCCAGGCCACGCGCGAGCGCGTGCTGGGCGTCGCCCACGACCTCGGCTACGCGCCGCACCCCGCGGCCCGCGCCCTCTCGATGCGGCGCAGCGGCACCATCGGCGTGCTCATCCCGCAGCGGCTTTCCGCCGTCTTCGCCAACCCCTTCATGAGCGAGCTGATACAGGGCTTCGGCGAGCTGTGCGAGGAGCACGACCTGACGCTGCTGCTGGTTCCCCCGCTCGACGGCTCGCTCGAGGGCGCGATCCGCCACGCCTCGGTCGACGGCTTCATCAGCCTGGGCCTGGTGCCGGACGACCGCGCGATTGAGGTCCTCGACGGCATCGGCGTGCCGACGGTGCTAATCGACTCCGACGAATCGCCGAAGCACCCGGCCGTGAACGTCGACGACCGCGGCGGGGCGCGGCAGGCGGCCGCGCACCTCCTCGACCTCGGACACCGCCAGTTGGCGATCGTCGTCCTGCCGCCCGCGCGTGCGGAGATGAGCTACACGCCGTCCGCGACGCGACGCCTTGCCGGCTACCAGGCGGCGATCGAAGCGGCGGACGCACCGACGCCGCACCTGGTGACCGCGGGCATCTCGGTCGCGGCCGGCACGCGCGCGTTCGAGTCGCTGCCCGCCGGCAGGCGCCGGCCGACGGGCGTGCTGGTGATGAGCGACATGGCCGCCATCGGCGTGATCGCCGCGGCGCAGGCCGCGGGCATGCGCGTGCCCGAAGACCTGTCGGTCGTGGGATACGACGACCTGCCCGCCTCGGCGTGGACCAACCCGCCGCTGACGACCGTCCGTCAGCCGATCGTGGAGAAGGGCCGCATCGCCGCTCGCATGCTGATCGAGCGCATGAAAGGCAGGAGCGTGGACTCACCGGCGCCGCTCAGAACGACTCTCGTGGTACGAGCATCTACGTCGGAACCGCCAAAGTCGGATTTGCCAATTAATGGGAGGTAAATAGAATTGTCTTTGGACAGTGCCCGCGGAAGCGGCATTGGTGTGGGACAAGGTGAAGGGATAAAGAGATGGCATCTGTAACTTATGACCACGTAGTCAAGCGCTATACCGCGGACGTCACCGTCGTCAAGGACTTCAACGTCGAGATCAAGGACAAGGAGTTCATGGTCCTCGTCGGCCCGTCCGGTTGCGGCAAGTCGACCGCGCTCCGCATGCTGGCCGGGCTCGAGCAGATCAGCGAAGGCCGAATCCTGATCGGCGAACGCGTCGTCAACAACGTCGCGGCCAAAGACCGCGACATCGCCATGGTGTTCCAGTCCTACGCGCTCTATCCCCACATGAGCGTGTACGACAACATGGCGTTCCCGCTGCAGATGCAGCACATGAAGAAGAGCGAGATCGACAAGCGCGTGCGGAACGCTTCGCGCATCCTCGGCCTCGACAACTTCCTGAAGCGCAAGCCGCGCGCACTGTCCGGCGGCCAGCGCCAGCGCGTCGCCCTCGGCCGCGCGATCGTGCGCAGCCCCAAGGTCTTCTTGCTCGACGAGCCGCTGTCCAACCTCGACGCCAAGCTCCGCGGCCAGACGCGTGTCGAGCTGCAGAAGCTCCACCGCGACCTTCAGACCACGTTCATCTACGTCACGCACGACCAGGTCGAGGCGATGACGATGGGCGACCGCATCGCGATCATGAACGCTGGCATCCTGCAGCAGGTCGGCACCCCGGGCGACATCTACGACCACCCCGCGAACCTCTTCGTCGCCGGTTTCATCGGCACGCCCACCATGAACTTCGTCCCCGCGGCGATCACCAACGGATCGGCGAAGGCCTCCGGATTCGAGGTCAAGCTGCCGAAGCCGGTGTCGGCGCAGAAGGGCACGCTGGGATTCCGGCCCGAGGCGGTCACCGACCGTGCCGTCGACGGCAGCCCGAGCATGGACATGAAGGTCGACGTCGTCGAGCGGCTCGGGTCCGACCAGTTCCTGTACGGGACTGTGGGCGGGGACCAGGTCACCGCTCGCGTCGACCCGCGCATGACCGTGTCGCCGGGGGACAGGGTGAAGCTGGGTCTCGACACCCGCAGCCTGCACTTCTTCGACGCCGACTCAGAACAGGCGCTTTTGTAGTCCGGAATCTCGTTAGCCCACCGTGGGCGTAGAGCGCATACGCGCGATTCAGGACTTCGATTCCGCGCGTGCGCGCGCCTTCTGGCGCAGCCTGCGTTCGATTCTGACCGGCCGGGCGCCCCGACTGCGCTCCGTACAGCCGATGCTCAAGGCAGCCGGGGTCGAGGCCCGCGCCGCCGGCGGCGTGCGCGAGATTCCGATCGACAAGATCGCCGGCTCGGTCGCGCCTGACGCGAAGACCAGTGACTTCGACCCCGGTTTTCTGCCCATCAACCTGCGCATGCGCGAGCGCTGGACACGCATCTATCAGGCGATGGTCGAAGGCGACGAGCTGCCTCCGATCGACGTGTACAAGGTCGATGACAAGTACTACGTGATCGATGGCCACCACCGCGTCTCCGTGGCGCGGAACCTCGGCCGCCCGGTGATCAACGCGAGCGTGATCAACGTCAGGACGCGCGCGCCGCTGCCGCCTGGCACCGACCCCGCGTCCCTTTTGCGCGCGGCCGAGTACGCGGCATTCCTCGAGACCACGCAGCTGCACCGTACTCGGCCCGAGGCGCGGCTCGAGTGCAGCCGGCTCGGTCGCTACGACGAGATCCTCGACCACATTCTCGGCCACGCTTACTTCCTGTCCCTGGAGCAGCACCGCCAGGTGCCGCTGCCGGAGGCGGCGGCCAGCTGGTACGACCACGTGTACCACCCGATCGCCCAGGCCATCCGCAAGCACGAGGTCCTCGGGCAGCTGCCCGGTTGGACCGAGGCCGACGTTTACGTCGAGGTGACCAGGCGCTGGCTCGAGCTCAGCAAGGAGGGCGAGACCGCCGGGCCGGATCCGGCGATCGACGAGCTCCTCGCCGAGCACGCGCGCGGCTGGTGGCGCCTGCGGCGCAAGATCAAGCTCGGGGGCACATGATTCGCATCTTGGTTAACGACCCATCGGCGCAGTCGCGTCGCCTTGGCGGCCGGGTTCACCCCGGCCGCGACCCGCGTTACCTTCGGTCGCCGGACCCCGCGGGTGGAAGGCTTCTCAAACGATCGGAACGTCATTCCGGAAGGAGAGCAGGCCCGTCGCGAAGCGACCGGCCGATGAGAGGAAACCATATGGGTTTCCTCTCATAGACGTGATCAAGCTCACCGCACCGTGATTGGCATCATCTTCGGCCCGCCCGGGAGCGGCAAAGGCACCCAGGCCGCCCGCCTGGAGACAGACCTCGGCATCCACCACCTTTCGACGGGCGACGTCCTCCGCGGCGAGGTAGCAAAAGGCACGCCGCTGGGCCAGGAGGTCGGACGGATCATGGCCGCCGGCGACCTGGTGCCGGACGGCCTGATCGTCGACGTGGTCAGGGCGAGGCTGCCGGATGCCGAGCAAGGTGTAGGGGCGCTGCTCGACGGCTTCCCCCGCACCGTCGCCCAGGCGCGGGCGCTCGACCAGATGCTGGCGGACGAAGGACACCGGGTGGACTTCATCGTCGCCCTCGAGGTGCCGGAGGAGGCGCTGGTGGACCGGCTCCTGCACCGGGCGCAGCTCGAGGGGCGGACAGACGACACGCGCAACGTCATCGCCGAGCGGATGCGGGAGTACCACAAGCTGACCGAGGCGGTGCTCGACCATTATCGAAAGCAAGGCGTGCAGATCCACCAGGTCGACGGCACGGGGACGCCGGAACACGTATTCGACCGCATCCACTCCGCGATCAGCGTGGGGTAAAGCCGCATATCCTCTCCGTAGAAGAATCCGATGGCCCGCAAAGCACGCCCCGCTGACCTAGGTCGAGCCATGCCGTCGGCTGCCAACGGCGACGGCCACATGCCGGTCACGGAGCCGGCGCCGTCCTTCGCCGAACCGGCGGTCACCAGCCCGTTCCCGCCCATCGCCGAGTACGCGTTCCTCTCCGACTGCGAGGTCAACTGCCTGATCGCGCCATCGGGCCGCGTGGAGTGGATGTGCCTGCCGAGGCCCGACAGCCCGAGCGTGTTCGCGGCCATGCTCGACCGCGCGGCCGGAAGCTTCGCCTTCGGCCCGACCGGGGTCGGTGTGCCGGCGGGCCGGCGCTACCTGCCCGGAACGCTCGTCCTCGAGACGACCTGGCGGACCCGCACCGGGTGGCTGATCGTCCGCGACGCGATGTGCATCGGGCCGTGGTATCACAGCCAGCGCCGCTCCGGCACCTACCGCCGGCCGCCGTCCGACTACGAGGCGCAGCACATCCTGCTGCGGACCGCGCGGTGCGTCGTCGGCCAGGTCGAGCTGACGCTCGACTGCCAGCCCGTGTTCGACTACGGCCAGACGGAGGCGAAGTGGGAGTACTCGGGCTCCGGCTACGGTGAGGGGCTTGCCAGCGGCGGCGTTGACGAGGTGCCGATCAAGCTCGTCACCGACATGCGAGTGGGCTTCGAGGGCCCGGGCGCACACGCGACGAAGACGCTGCGCCAGGGCGAGCGCGCGTACGTCGCCATGGTCTGGACGCGCTCGCGGCACTCGACCGGGAAGGAATACTGGGCCGAGCACCCCGCGCCGGCCACGGTGGAGGAGGCGTTCGAGCGGGTCGAGAAGACGGCCGACTTCTGGCGCGAGTGGATCAACCGCGGAGTGTTTCCCGAGCACCCGTGGCAGAGCTACCTTCAGCGCAGCGCGCTGACCTTGAAAGGTCTGACCTACAGCCCGACCGGCGCGCTCCTGGCGGCGCCGACGACTTCGCTGCCCGAGACCATCGGCGGCGAGCGCAACTGGGACTACCGCTACACGTGGATCCGCGACGGCACCTTCATGCTCTGGGGCCTGTACACGCTCGGCTTCGCCCGCGAGGCAAACGACTTCTTCTATTTCGTCGCCGACGCCGCGGCAGGCAAGAAGGAGCTGCAGATCATGTATGGCATAGGCGGCGAGCAGCAGCTGGTCGAGAAGACGCTCGACCACCTGAGCGGTTACGAAAGCTCGCGCCCCGTTCGCATCGGCAACGGCGCGTTCAACCAGAAGCAGCACGACGTCTGGGGCGCGGTGCTCGACTCGGTGTACCTGCACACGAAGTCGCGCGACTACCTGCCCGAGGTCGTGTGGCCGATCCTGAAGCGCGCCGTCGAATGCGCGATCGAGAACTGGAAGCTGCCGGATCGCGGCATCTGGGAGGTGCGCGGCGAGCCCCAGCATTTCACGTCCTCGAAGCTGATGTGCTGGGTCGCCCTCGACCGCGGCGCCCGCCTCGCGGAGCTGCACGGCGACCTCGAGCTGGCAAAGACCTGGCAGTCCACCGCCGACGAAATCAAGTCGGACCTGTGCCAGCACGGCGTCGACGAGCGCGGCGTCTTCGTCCAGCGCTATGGGGCCAGGGCGCTCGACGCTTCGGTGCTTCTGATCCCGCTCGTGAGGTTCCTGCCCCCGGAAGACCCGCGCGTGCGCGCGACGGTGCTCGCGATCGCCGACGAGCTGACGGTCGACGGGATGGTGCTCCGCTACCGCACCGACCAGACCGATGACGGGTTGAGCGGTGAGGAGGGGACCTTCACCATCTGCTCGTTCTGGCTGGTCTCCGCCCTGGTCGAGATCGGCGAGCTCGATCGCGGCCGCGAGCTGTGCGAGAAGCTGCTTTCGTACTCGAGCCCGCTGCAGCTCTACGCGGAGGAGATCGACCCCCGGAGCGGCCGCCACCTCGGCAACTTTCCGCAAGCGTTCTCCCACCTGGCCCTGATCAACGCGGTCATGCACGTCATCCACGCCGAGACGGGGGCGACGCACCACCTCAGCGTCGGGCCGCCTTCTCCCCAGCCCTAGGCTAGGTGCCGCAAGCAGGGTTCCTGTTCTCGATCGCCGGCTTGAGCTTCACCCTGGTCGGTTTCTCGGGACTGATCGCCGCCCTCGGTCGCGACGGCCAGCGCACATCGCTGCTCGTCTATCGCCTTCGGCAGATCCCGGAGATGGCGCTGGCGAGTGCCTTGATCGCATTGATCAGCATTCCCCTGGTCGACCTCGCCGGTTCCCCGATGCTCGCCATCAGGATCGCAAGCGGCCTGGCGTTTGCCTTCACCGCCGGCCACGTCGGACTGCTCATCGTCCGGATGCGCTCCCAGACAGTTCAGCTTCGCCCCAGCAACTGGGTGTTGGCCGCCATCATCGACGTCGGCGTCCTGGCGGTCGCAGTTCTTGGGATTACGACCGCCGAGGCTTCGGTCTACGAGTGGCTGCTCGTGCTCCTCGTGACCAGGCCCGCGATCGCCTTCGTGATCGCGCTGAACGACGTCATGTCCCGGTGACGGCGCACACGACCAGGCCGCCGCATACGGTCTGGACCGGGATTCCGAGTGAGAGCGCTTCGACGCCGGTGCCCACGAGCTTGGCCGATGCGATGGCCAGAACGTGGCCCTGCTCGTCGACCACCGGCCCTCCGCTGTTGCCGGGGCTGATCGGCGCCGAAAACTGCATGTAGTCGCTGCCGTCGAGGCTGCGGTAGCCGGAGACGACGCCGACCGAGATCGTGCCGTCCAGGCCGAGGGGCGAGCCCACGGCCATCACCCTGGCTCCGACCATCGGCCGCACCCCAGCCGAGGAAAGCGGGGTCAATCGCGCGGCGACGTGGATGATCGCGAGGTCGTCGTTGGGGTCGACGCGGACGATCATTCCGGTGATCGTGCTGTCCTTGTGCTTGACCTGCACGGTCGACGTGCCGGCGGTGTAGGCGTCGGCGACGACGTGGAAGTTCGTGACTAGGTCGGAGCCGTTCGCGTCGGCGTGGGCGACCCAGGCCGAGCCCAGTTCGTCGCCCGTGTCGATGGTGAACACCGAGGGTTCGACTGCGGCCGCCACGGCGCTCCAGTCGACCTCGGCCGTCTGCCGCGACCGGAGCGTCGCGACCTGCCGCTGCAGGGCGGCGAAGGCTTGCTGCTGCGCGCGCACCTGCTGCTCGAGCGAGGCGGCGGCCCGCCATCCGGAGGCGAGGCCGATGACGGCGACGGTCACAACGACCGCCGCCGCCACCAGCCGGGTGAGGGGGAAACGGCTCACTTCAGAGCTGAGCCCATGGAGGCTTCGGCTTTCGCGATGTTGAGCATCGCCGCGTCGACCTTGTGCCCACCGGCCCTGATCTTCGGGAGGCTGTCGTTGTCCATGCCGTCGATGAGCTCCTGGTCGCCCGCAATCGCGGCGCTAAGCGCGTCGCCCAGGCTGGCGTCCGTGCTGGTGAGGTTCGACGGCACGACCGCCTTGCCTCGGTCGGCCTGGAACGCCTGCGCGTCTTCGAGAAACTGCTGCGCGGCGGTCCGGCATGTGCTGTAGCTGCTGCATGCGACCACAGACTGGTAGTCGGTCTGCACCTTGCCCGAGTCGGCGACGTACATCGCGACGTAGTCGGCGGTCACCTTCTTGGTGGCCGCGTCCTGCTTCGCCTGGGTAAGTGCGGTGTCGGTGGCGACGAGCGCCGCTTTGGTGCTCACGAACGCGTCGAAGGCCTGGTTGCGCTGCTGGGCCGCCGTGTTGGCGACATAGCCCAGGGTGCCGGCGGCGAGGAGCGCCGCCACGCCGAGGACGGCCGTCTTCAGCCAGGGAGGCTTGGCGCGCCGCGCCTTGGCATTCGCGAGGACCGGCTCAGGGCCGGAAAGAACCGGCTCCGGCTCCGGTGTCTGGGGCGCTGCCGGCGCTTCCGGCACGGGTAGGGTCACGATTCCTTCTTCTATCTCGAGGTTGGCTGCCATTGGATCTCTCCCTTGAACGCGGATCTGACGGCGACGCGGCCAAGGGTTTCGCCGATCGCGTCTCACCCGCAGTCTCATGCGGGTGTCGAAATGCGTCTCAAAAGGGAGTTATGGTTGCCCGGGGTCGGAGCGATTGAAGGTTCTGCGCCGTTTCATCGAGGATCCGCGGGCCGTCGACGCGGTCGTCGTCGTGCTGGCGACCTGGTTCGTGCTTGGCGCCTACGTGACCGCGTTCGCCTACGTCAGCCAGCCCGGCCAGGTCCTGGCAACCTTCGAGAAGGCCGGCTTCACCACCGTCACAGCGTCGTGGTCTCTGCTCACCCTGTATTTGTTTGCGGGCTTCGCCGCCGGGCTGCGGGAGGGCCGGTTGTGGAACCGGGCGCTGCCTGACGGCCAGACGGGCACCTTCGCCGCGGCCCTCGTGTTCGGCGCCGCCTGGATCGTCGACCAGGCCTTCTGGGCGCCGATCTTCGTCTCCAACGGTCTCGGTCTTGACGCGCTCTTCACACCGCCGCACCTGATCGAGATGGGCGCCGCCGCCGTGATCGTGAGCGGGCCTCTGCGTGCGGCCGCACGCCGCGGTGAGACCCTCGCGGGCCCGGTGACGCTGACCTCCGCGGCGCTGCTGCTGTCCGTCCTGACGTTCGCCACCCAGTTCATCCACCCTCTGATCGACCCATGGGCCGCTGGGGACTACGACTTCAGGCCCGTGATCGCGCACGCGACATGGCTGGGGGAGAACATCGGAGTGGCCTCGATCCTGGCCCAGGCGGTGATCCTGGCCGGCACCGGGCTGCTGCTGAACAGCGGGTTCAAGCTCCGTCCGGGCTCGATGACGTTCGTGTTCACGCTCAACGGCGTGCTCGTGACGATCACCAAGTCGCATTTCCAGCTGCTGCCCGTGATGGTGGCGACAGGCGTCGCCGCCGATGCGTGGGTGGCGTGGACCGCGCGGCGGACGGGCAAGCCGTCGGCGTCGCTGTGCGCTGTGATCGGCGGCGCGTTTGCGACGTCCTACCTGGTCGAGGTCGCGCTGCTGCCGGCCGGCTCGACGTGGGGATTTTCGCTCGCGCTCGGCACGATCTTCGCGGCCACGATGCTGACCTGGATGATGGGGCGGGTGCTGCGCGCCGGCCTGCCTGGCGCGGTGTTCGAACCCTACGAGGTGCTGGTCAAATCGCCCGCCCCGGATGAGCACTGGACGCTGGACCCGGACAATTCGGTCCGCGAGCAGCTTGTGCGGTCGGCGCTCGACGACCTCGGCACACCGGAGGCGCTGGGGCGGAACCCGCTGGCGAAGCTGCCGGGTCTGTCTCGTGGCGGGAGCGCGGCGAACGAGCTGCGCGAGGTGCTGGTGGACGTGATCGGCGAGCTTGCGGGCTCGGTCGCGGCTCGGGACGCGGAGTGCGGCCGCGTGCTCCTGGACTATTACGTCCGGCGGGTAGGGAGCCACGAGGTGGTGGCGGAGCGGCTCTATCTCTCGCGGCCGACCTATTACCGCCGCCTGCACCACGGGTTTCAGCTGGTGGCAACCCGGCTGGACGAGATGAGCCTTGCCGGGCGGGCGGCCACGCCGGCGGGGTGAGCCGGTTCATCGAGGTCTCGCACCCGGTGGTCGCCGGGATGAAGACGTATCCGGGGCTGCCGGAACCGTCGGTCGAGGTGAACCTGTCGTACGAGGCCTCTCACGAGCGGTATCAGGGGAAGGCGGAGTTCTTCATCGCCTCCGTGCACCTGTGCGGGAACACCGGGACGTACGTGGACTCGCCGGTGCACCGGCACCGCGGCGAGTCCGACCTGGCGTCGCTGCCCTTGGAGCGGCTCGCGGACATGGAGACGGTGGTGGTGGATTGCTCAGGTTCTGAACGGGCGATCGACGCCTCCGCCCTCGCCGACGTCGAGGTGCGCTACCGGGCGGTCTTGATTCGCACCGATTTCTCGCGGCACTGGGGGACGCCGTCGTACTTCTCCGAGCCCAACCCGTTCCTGACCGCGGACGCGGGCGAGATGCTCGTGCGCCAGGGAGCGCTGTTCGTGGGCATCGACTCGCTGAACATCGACGACACGTCCGACTGGGCGCGACCGGCGCACACGATCCTCCTCGGTGCGGGAATTCCGATCTGCGAACACATGACGAACCTGGAGGCGGTGCCGGCGTCGGGGGGCCGGCTGCACGCGGTGCCGATCGCGTGGGTGGGAGGGGCGTCGTTCCCAGTTCGGGCGTACGTAATCGCGAAGTAGCCCTTTTGCGCAAAACAGGCCATTGCGGGCGCGCGGGAGTAGGTGTTTTGCGCAAAACGGTGTCTTAACGGGCTGGGTTGGCGCGCGTCAGGCGATGGGTCACCCTGTCGGAGTGACTCGGCGGGAGCGTATCCAGCGGCGACGGCTGGGAAGAGGCGTGTACTGCCCTGCAGACCTGCCTGAAGGTCCGTGGACGGTCCTCCGTGCATGGTTGGAAGCACTGCCTCCTGACTCTGTTGTTGCCGGCCCGACTGCTGCGTGGCTGCTCGGCCTGGACCTTGATCCGACAAACCCCGTAGAGGTGATCGTTCCGATTGGCTCGTGGGCCCGTTCGCGCGCCGGCCTTCGTGTGCGGCACTGCGCGATCACGAGCAGCGAAGTGGTCCGGGTTCAGTGTCAGCTCGCCACGACGATCGACCGGACGTTGCGAGATCTGTCGCTGCGACTCTCGGATGTCGAGTTGATGATCGCGATCGATGGTGCTTTTCGTCACGGGCTGACGGATGCGTCGAGGCTCCGATTCAACCGCAGGCTGCGCCGGCTGGGCGAATTGGGTGCTCCCGCCGAGTCGGCGATGGAAACGCGGCTGCGTTGGACGCTCATACAGGCAGGCCTTCCTAGACCGGAGGTTCAGACCAGGCTCTTCGATTCGGCCGGTGAATTCGTCGGTCGGGCCGACCTTTACTACCCCTCCGCGCGGTTGGTGATCGATTACGACGGTGGCAACCATCGCGATCGCCTTGTCGAAGACAACCGCCGCCAGAACATGCTCATCAACGCCGGCTATCGGGTGCTGCGATTCACCGCCGCGGATCGACCGCTAACGATCACTGCGCAGGTTCGGCAGGCTCTGGTTTCAGGAACAGCGCGGCAAGAGGTGGCAGTGTCAGCGTGACGCTGTGCCCATGCCCGTGCATCGCCACCGGCACCGCGTCCACCCCGCCCATGTTCCCCATCCCGCTCCCCCCGTACAGCGGCGCGTCCCCGTTCAGCAGCTCCCTCCAACGCCCACCCGAAGGGATCCCGATCTGGTAGTTGTACCGTGGCACCGGCGTGAAGTTGAACACCGCCACGACGACGTCCTCGGGTGAGCGCCCGCGCCGGATCAGCGACACGACGCTGTGCTCCGAGTCCGTGACGTCGATCCACTGAAAGCCGGCCGGGTCGAAGTCCAGCTCGTGCAGCGCTTTCTCCTCGCGCAGCACTCGGTTCAGGTCACCCACCCACAACCGCAGTCCGCCGTGCATCGGAAGGTCCACCAAATGCCAGTCGAGCGACGACTCGACGTCCCATTCCTTCCACTGCCCGAACTCGCCGCCCATGAACAGCAGCTTCTTCCCGGGCTGCGCGTACATCCACCCGAACAGGAGTCGTAGGTTCGCGAACTTCTGCCAGTCGTCGCCGGGCATCTTCGCGATCAGCGATCCCTTCCCGTGCACGACCTCGTCGTGCGAGAGGGGGAGCATGAAGTTCTCGCCGAACGCGTACAGCATCCGAAAGGTCAAGTTCTGGTGGTGGAACTTGCGATGCACGGGCTCGCGCTCGAAGTAGTACAGCGCGTCGTGCATCCAGCCCATGTCCCACTTCATCCCGAAGCCCAGCCCGCCGACGTAGGTCGGCCGCGAGACCAGAGGCCAGGCAGTCGATTCCTCGGCGACGGTCTGCACGTCCGGCTGCTCCTTGTAGACCTCGATGTTGAAGCGGCGCAGGAAATCGACCGCGTCGAGGTTCTCGCGGCCGCCGAACTTGTTCGGGACCCACTCGCCCGCCTTGCGTGAGTAGTCGAGATACAGCATCGATGCCACCGCGTCCACGCGCAGCCCGTCCGCGTGGTAGCGGTCGAGCCAGCAGAGCGCCGAGCTGAGCAGAAATCCCCGCACCTCGTTGCGCCCGTAGTTGAAGATCGAGGACCCCCAGTCGGGGTGCACCCCCAGGCGCGGGTCGGCGTGCTCAAAGAGGTGTGTACCGTCGAAGTACTGCAAGCCGAACTCGTCCGCCGGGAAGTGCGACGGCACCCAGTCGAGGATCACGCCGATCCCGTTCTGGTGCAGGTAGTCGACCAGGAACATGAAGTCCTGCGGCGTCCCGTACCGCGACGTCGGCGCGAAGTAGCCCGTCACCTGGTAGCCCCACGAGCCGTAGAACGGGTGCTCCATCACCGGCATGAACTCGACGTGTGTGAATCCCATGCGCGAGGCGTAGTCGGCCAGCCGGGGTCCGAGCTCGCGGTACGTCAGCCAGCGGTTTCCCTCTTCCGGCACCCGCATCCACGAACCGAGGTGCACCTCGTACACCGAGAACGGCGCGTCGCGATTGTTGGCCGCGCGGCGGTTCTGCATCCAGCCTTCGTCGCCCCAGTCATAGGCCAGGTCCCAGACGATCGATGCCTGCCGCGGCGGCGCCTCGGAGAAGGTCGCGAACGGGTCCGCCTTGTCGACGCCGGTGCGCGTCACCTTGGAATGGACGTGGTACTTGTAGAGCGCGCCGTGACCGACGCCCGGGATGAAGCCCTCCCAGATCCCCGACGTCTCGCGCGCGTAGAGGCCGTTCGCGTTCTTGTCCCACTGGTTGAAGTCGCCGATCACGCTCACCGTGTCCGCGTTCGGCGCCCAGACCGCGAAGTACGTCCCGTCCGGCTCGTGCGTGAGGTGGGCTCCCAGCTTGTCGAAGAGGTGGCTGTGGGTCCCCTCGTTGAACAGGTGCAGGTCGAACGGGCTCAGCAGCGACCGCGCTGTCACGCTCATGAAGGCGTCACCAGATCAAGAATCCCACGAAGCGGTATGCGAACCCAGTCCGGCCGCAGGTTGAGCTCGTAGCGGAGCTCGTACAGCGCCTTCTCCAGCAGCATGGTCGTGAGCTGCAGCTCGAGATCCTCCTGGTTCTGCGGCACCCATGATTTGTTGCCGGCGGTCGCGAGGTAGCTCTTCAAGAACACCGCCGAGACCGAATCCACCCAGAAACGCGCCCATCCCTGCAGCTCGACCAGCCGCTCGGGCGTCACCTGCTGCGAGCGGAGTGCGGCCTGGCTCGCGTACGAGAACGAGCGGAGCATCCCCGCCACGTCGCGCATCGCCAGGCGCTTCAGCCGGCGTTCGTAAAGGGTCCTGGTCGGCTCTCCCTCGAAGTCGATGATCACGAAGTCGTGGCCGGTGTACAGCACCTGGCCCAGGTGATAGTCGCCGTGGATGCGGATCCTGGTCGCGTTGAGGCGGCGCGACAGGAACGACTTGAGGATGTGGCCGATTCGCGACTCCAGCTCCAGCACCTTGCTGGCGTCGTCCCGCGCGTCGGCGGGAATCCGCCGCAGCTGCGTCCGGAGCAGGTCTATAGCGCGCACGGACAGGCCGCTGATCGACTGGTAGATCGACCTCTGGTCGAGCGGCGAGATGCGCTCGGGCGCAAACGCGGCGTCCTCTGGATCGGACGACAGCGCCGCGTGCAGCTCGGCGGTGCGTCGCCCCAGCAGCCTTGCCGAGTCGAGGTAGCCGCCGATCGCCTTGACCGCGATCTCGGCGGGCTCGAGCCGGCTCGCCTCGAGGATGCTCCGCGGCAGCTGGGGCGGCGTGACGCCGGCCAGGTCGGGCGACGTGAAGAAGTGGCTGATGGTGTTGAGGGTGTACTGCCAGGCGTCGCCCTGGTTGGGCACGTAGCCCTGGAGGATCGCGATCGAGACCGGCTCGCCCTTGCCGCGGCGGTACTCGAGGCTTCCCGCCAGCGGCGCGATGTGGTTGAAGTCCGTCTTCTCGGTCAGGAAGCGGCCGACCTCCAGCTCCGGGTTCACGCCCTCCTCCAGGCGTCGAAAGACCTTGAGCATCAGGCGCTCGCCGAAGATCACCGAGTTGTTGCTCTGCTCGGCGATCGAGAGCTGCGCCTCCAGTCGCACGGTCTCCGGTCCGCGCAGGCGCGCGAAGGCGCGCGTCGTGGAGCCGATCAGCGTCCCGGAACCTCCGGTCGCGCGGCGCCGGCGCGCGATCGCACCCAGGACCGCCTCGGCGAAGTTCGGCGTGGCGAGCGCGTCGTACAGCAGGCCCCGGGCCTCCTGCTCCCCACCTGTGGAGAGCTGGCCCGAAGGGCCTGAGCCGCCCTGGTTGCGCACCCAGGCGATCGCCGACTGCGGCCAGCGCTCGAGGATGTGCGGCGCCTCGGCGGCGTTGGCGTACGCGATGGGCACCATGTACGTGTCGGGGTCGCCTTCAGCGTAGCCGACGGTCACCGCCGTCAGGTAGGAGGAGCCCTCCCCGCCCGGAATGGTGACGACGTCGCTGACCGTCGCCGTCTTCATCCTCCTGGCCTTGCCCGCGAACCACCGCCGCTGCGGGATGTAGCCGAGCAGCACGCTCTCCAACCGCTCCTTCGAGCGCCCGACCAGCGCCGCTTCCCACCCGCCGACCGTCCGCACCTCTGGCAGCGTTGCCGCGGCTTGCGTGCCGTCGCTCTGGATCGTCGGCACGGCGCGCGGCTGCATCGAGAACCAGTAGAAGGCGTGCGGGCCGAGGGTCAGGAAGTACGGGTTGTCGCCGATCACGGGCATCTCGTTGCTGCTGAACAGCTCGACGGGGACGAGGCCCTTCCACGCCGACAGGTCCAGCTCGACCGCCTGCAGGAAGCGGGAAAGGTTGGCGACGCACAGGATCTGCTCCGATTCGTAGCGGCGTACGTACGCCAGGATCTTGCGGTTGTCGGGCCTCAGCAGATCAAGCGTGCCGCGGCCGAACGCACGGTGCCGCTTGCGCAGCGCGATCAAGCGCTTGGTCCACGAGTACATCGAGTGCGGGTTGCCTTGCTGGGCCTCGACGTTGACGGTCTCGTAGTGGTACTCGGGGTCGGTGATTACCGGCAGGTAGAGGCGCTGCCGGTTGGCGCGGGAGAAGCCGGCGTTGCGGTCCGCGCTCCACTGCATCGGCGTCCGCACGCCGTTCCGGTCGCCGAGGAAGATGTTGTCACCCATCCCGATCTCGTCGCCGTAGTAGAGGACAGGCGTGCCGGGCAGCGAGAACAGGAGCCCGTTCATGAGCTCGATCCGGCGCCGGTCGTTGCCCAGCAGCGGCGCGAGCCGGCGGCGGATGCCGAGGTTCAATCGCGCGAGCCGGTCCTGGGTATACGCGCGGTACATGTAGTCGCGCTCCTCGTCGGTCACCATCTCGAGCGTCAACTCGTCATGGTTGCGCAGGAACAGCGCCCACTGCGCGCCCTCAGGGATCGCCGGCGTCTGGGCGAGGATGTCGATGATGGGGAAGCGGTCCTCCATGCGGATCGCCATGAACAGGCGCGGCATGAGCGGGAAGTGGAACGACATGTGGCACTCGTCGCCCGAGCCGAAGTAGGCGACCGCGTCCTCCGGCCACTGGTTCGCCTCTGAGAGCAGCATGCGGTTGCGGTAGTTGGCGTCGACGTGCTTGCGCAGGTCCTTGAGGAACGCGTGCGTCTCGGGGAGGTTCTCGCCGTTTGTGCCTTCACGCTCGTAGAGGTACGGGACCGCGTCGAGCCGCACGCCGTCGATGCCCATATCCATCCAGAAGTCGAGGGCCTTGAAGATCGCCTCGTGCACCTTCGGGTTGTCGTAGTTGAGGTCGGGCTGGCTGGAGTAGAACCGGTGCCAGTAGTACGCGTTGGCGACGTGGTCCCACGTCCAGTTGGACGTTTCGAAGTCCTTGAAGATGATCCTGACGTCCTGATATTTCTGGTTCGTCTCGCTCCAGACGTAAAAGTCCCGCGGCGGGCTGCCGGGTTTGGCCCGCCTAGCGCGCTGAAACCACGGGTGCTGGTCGGACGTGTGGTTGGCGACGAGCTCGTTGATGACCCGGATGCCTCGCCTGTGCGCCTCGCGGATCACCTGGTTGGCGTCGCCCAGCGTGCCGTACATCGGGTTGACGTTGTTGTAATCGGCGATGTCATATCCGTCGTCGCGCATCGGCGACGGGTAGAAGGGCAAAAGCCAGATCGCGTTGACGCCGAGGTCCTGCAGGTACGGGAGCTTCTCGAGCAGGCCGCGGAAGTCACCGCTTCCGTCCGCGTCGCTGTCCATGAACGCGCGCACGGACAGCTCGTACACGAGCGCGTCCTTGTACCAGAGCGGGTCATCGTCGAGCTGCGGAAGCTCGATCTTCTTGTTGCGCTTGGCGGTGGCCGGTGTCGCGATCACAGGAAGTACTCGAAGTCGTGCTCGCTGCGGACGCGGCGGCGGAAGCGGAAGATCTGGCCGGGCATCGAGAAGGGGTTCAGCTCGACGAAATTGCGCGGGCCGTTCCAGAGGTAGCGCGCGCCGGAGATCAGCTCATGGGCCTGGTACGAGCGATCGCGCTCGAAGCCCAGCTCTTCCAGCGGGAGGTTGATCATTCCGCGCTGCACGTGGTGCGGATCGACATTGACCACGGTCAGGATCACATTGGAATTGTCGGGCGTGCTCTTCGTGTAGGCGAGGAGCTGGTCGTTTTCCGCGTAGTGGAAGCGGAGGCCGCGGTCGGTCTGGAGCGCCGGGTTCTCGTGGCGGATCCGGTTGACGATGGTGATCAGCTCGCGCATGCCGTCGTCGGGCTTCCAGTCACGCACCTGGTACTTCTCGGAGTCGAGGTACTCCTCCGACCCGTGCTCCCGCGCCCGGCCCTCGAGCGCCTCGTAAGGCGGGCCGTAGATGCCGTAGCTCGCGCCGAGGGTCGCGGCCAGGATCAGACGGGCCTGGAACGCGGGGCGGCCACCCGTCTGCAGGTACTCGGTGAGGATGTCCGGCGTGTTCGGCCAGAGGTTCGGTCGGAAGAACTCGCGCACGGGCTGCTGCGCGAGCTCGGTGAAGTACTGGTACAGCTCGAAGGCGGTGTGGCGCCAGGCGAAGTACGTGTAGGACTGGCTGAAGCCGAGCTTGGCCAGCCGGTACATGACCCTGGGGCGCGTGAACGCCTCTGACAGGAGGATCACCTCGGGATGGGCGCGCCGGAGCTCGGCGATCGTCCACTCCCAGAACGCGAACGGCTTGGTATGGGGGTTGTCGACCCGGAACACGCGCACGCCCTGCTCCGCCCAGTAGGTGAAGATCGACAGCACCTCCTGCCACAGCTCCCGCCAGTGCTCCGTCTCGAAGTCGAATGGGTAGATGTCCTCGTACTTCTTCGGCGGGTTTTCGGCGAACTGGATCGATCCGTCCGGCCGGTGCTTGAACCATTCGGGGTGCTCGCGGGTGTAGGGGTGGTCGGGGGAGCATTGCAGCGCGATGTCGAGGGCGACGTCCACCTTCTGGTCGGCCGCGGCCTGGACGAGGCTGCGAAAGTCGGCGAGGGTTCCGAGCTCTTTGTGGATGGCCTTGTGGCCGCCTTCCTCAGAACCGATCGCCCAGGGGCTGCCAGGCTCGCCGGGCTGGGCCGGCTTGTTGTTCGCGCCCTTGCGGTGCGTGTGGCCGATGGGGTGGATGGGCGGCAAGTAGAGGACGTCGAAGCCCATCTCGGCGATCTTCGGCAGCACCCGCTCGACATCCTTGAAAGTACCGACGCTGCGCGGGAACAGCTCGTACCAGGTGCTGAAGCGGGCCTTGACCGGCTCGACCAGCACCTCCAGCTGCCGTCCATAGGGCATCACGTCCCGCTCCGCGTACCGGCGCACGAGCTCGAGCGCATTCCTGTCGATATCGGTCTTGCCCTCGCGAAGCGCCTTCGACAGCGCGGCGAGCCGCGCGGCGTCGCGGGCGGCGCCGTCTGTGCGAAGTGCGCCCTGCGCGCGCCCGGCGGCCTGCGAGGCGGCCTCGACCATCCGCGCCCCGACCTCGAGCTCCACCTTCACGTCGTGCCCCGCCTCGAGCCGCTTGGCAAGCTGCCGGCTCCAGGTCCCGAAGTGGTCGATCCAGCCCTCGACCGTGTAGACGTAACGGCCGAGCTCGGTGACCCCAAACTCGGCTCGCCAGCGGTCGTTGACCAGCGGTGACATCGCGACCGTGGTCCACGATCGGGCTCTTTGGTGGCGGTAGAGGAGAGCGGCCGCTACCGCGTCGTGGCCGTCGCCGAAGACGTCCGCCTCGACCACGACGGTCTCACCGGTCACGCGCCTGGCCGGGAAGCGACCCGCGTCGATCTCGGGGCTGACTCCCTCGATGACGACGCGCTTCCTTCCATCTAATGGCAGGTCGGGGGCCTTCGCCCGGCGCGTGACCGAACGTTCGCCACGCTGGCGATCGATCGGTGTTCGGGCGGTTGCTCGGGCCATCAAGCAAATCGTGCCATGATTCGCCAGGGTGCTGAAATCCATCGACCCGGCCACGGGCCGGGAGCTCGCGTCCTTCCCCGAGGCCGACGAGTCCGCGATCGAGACCGCTCTCGCGAAAGCCTGGAACGTCCGCCACGACTGGCGCGACGCCGGCGTGGGGATGCGGGCCTCGCTGATGCGCTCGGTGGCGGGGGTGCTGCGCGCGGACAAGTCGCGCTACGCCGCGCTCCTGACCTCGGAGATGGGCAAGCCGATCGTCGAGGCCGAGGCCGAGGTCGAGAAGTGCGCCTGGACCGCGGCGTGGTTGGCCGAGAACGCCGAGCGGCTTCTCGCCGACGAGCCAGTGGAAAGCACCGGCACCGAGAGTTATGTCCGCTTCCAACCGCTGGGCGTGATCCTCGCCGTGATGCCCTGGAACTTTCCGTTCTGGCAGGCGTTCCGCGCCGGCCTGCCCGCTCTGAGCGCGGGCAACGTGATGCTCCTCAAGCACTCGTCGAACGTGCCGCAGGCGGCCCTGGCGATCGAAGAGGTGTTCCGCGAGGCGGGCGTGCCCGAGGGCGCGTTCCAGACATTGCTGATCGGATCCGCGGCGGTGGAGCGCATCATCGCCGACCGCCGCATCGCCGGCGTCACCCTCACCGGTTCTGAGGGGGCCGGGTCGCTGGTCGCCGAGACCGCGGGCAAGGCGCTGAAGAAGACCGTGCTGGAGCTGGGCGGCTCGGACCCGTTCATCGTCCTCGCCGACGCGGACATCGACACAGCCGCGACGGTTGCGTGCCGCGCGCGCAACCAGAACAACGGCCAGAGCTGCATCGCGGCGAAGCGATTCATCGTCGAGGAGAGCGTCGCCGACGCGTTCGAGCAGCGCTTCACCGCGGCAGTCGCGGCGCTCAAAGTCGGCAACCCGATGGACCGAGCCAACCAGGTGGGGCCGCTCGCGCGCGGAGACCTGGTCGTTGAGCTCGAGCGCCAGGTCAACGAGTCGGTGCGCCTGGGCGCGCGAGCGGTCGTCGGCGGCAAGAGGATCGCCGGCGACGGGTATTACTTCGAGCCGACCGTGCTGACGAACGTGCGGCCTGGGATGCCGGCGTACCACGAGGAGACGTTCGGGCCGGTCGCGGCCGTCATCCGCGTCAAGGACGCCGAGGACGCGCTGCGCGTCGCCAACGACACTGACTTCGGTCTCGGCTCCAACCTGTGGACTTCCGACGTCGAGCGCGGCAAGGGTCTCGCCGAGCGTATCGAGGCCGGGCTGGTTTTCATCAACGGCATGGTCGCGTCCGACGCGCGCCTGCCGTTCGGAGGCGTCAAGCGGTCGGGCTACGGGCGGGAGCTTTCGGAGTATGGGATCAAGGAGTTCACCAACATCCAGACCGTGTGGGTCGGGCCCGCGAAAGACGGCCATAAGGCCGCGCCGCCACCTCGCGCCGAGTAGCCCTCGAGACCGAGCGGCTCGGCCTCGAGCCTTTGACGGCCGCCCACGCCGAGGGCCTCTACGACGCGGTCGTGGCGTCGCGTGCGGAGCTGCTGCCGTGGATGCCCTGGGCGCGCGAACCCAAGCTCGACGTCGATCTCGACATGTCGCGCGACGAGCGTGCCCTCCATTTCGCCATGGTCGAGAGGGAGTCGGGGATCGTGCTCGGCATCGCGGGGCTGAACCGTGAGGGCGCCGATGAGGCCGAGCTGCACTACTGGATCCGCACCGACCACACGGGACGCGGTCTGACGACCGAGGCCTGCCGAGCGCTCGTCGCGTGGGCCCGGGACGAGCTCCGCCTCGCACGCCTGACGCTGTGGGCCGGCCGCGATAACCTCGCGAGCAGGCGCGTGGCCGAGAAGCTTGGATTCGTCCATATCGGGCCGCTGGGCTGGCGGCCGGAGGGAGGCCTCGGCGACTTCGACGCCGAGAGCTACGAGCTGCGCTTCTCGTCCTGATGCGTCGGCATCACCGGGACCGGTGGTGACTTGGTCAGCTTCTTCGCTTTGAGGTGCTTGCGCGCCATCACCGAGTAGCTGTCCTTGAGCGCGTGCGCCGGATCGAGGCCGAAGCTGTGCGCCATCTCCGCCAGCGCGCTCGCGGGGCCCTCGAGCTCGACGAACCACCCGAAGTCGAGCACGTCCAGCGTGACCGCGACTCCGTCCAGCATCCACACCGTGCGGCGCTTCGGGTACGTCCAGCCCACGCGAAAGCCGAGCTGCTCGAGCATGTCGAGGGTCGCGTGGACGTCCTTGACGTCGATCTCGGTCTCTTCGCGCGTCTTGACCCCTTCGTCGAACTTCGCCGGACCCTTCGCGGTCAACACGCCGTGGGGCCCGCCGTTCAGGACGCGCAGCCGCAGCGTAGTGTTGCGCGTCGACTTGCCCGGGCCGTTGAAGCGGTAGTTCTCCTCGCGGTAGCGTCCGCTCATATGCGCGCCGCGCTCGCGCAGCATCCGGCGCAGGTTGACGTGGTCCTTCTCGCCGGTAAGACGGAACTTGAGCTCGGACTCGATCGTGCGGTCCCGCTTCGGGCGTGCCACCGACGGGAGGTTAACCGCTAAGCCGCCGTCTTGCGAATCCTGTAGAGCGACGCGACCACCGCCGTGCACTCGTCCTCGACGTAGTCCATTCCCGCCTCTCCGGCGATTCGACGCGCCTCGTCGGAGAGGATGTCGAGCTGGAGCCAGAGCGCACCGGCGCCGACCGCGGCGGCCTGGCGGGCGATCTCGGGCGTGTCGGGCGCCGGCCTGAAGACGTCGACGATGTCGATCTTCTCGGGCACGTCGAGCAGTGAGCGGAACACCCGCTCACCGAACAGCATGTCGGCGTAGGGGTTGATGGGGATGACGCGAAACCCGCGGCGCTGCAAGCCCTTGGGGACCGAGCCGCCGGGCTTTCTCGGGTCACGAGAGGCACCCACGACCGCGATCGTCTTCGCGGCCTGAAGGATCTCGTGCGAGGTTCTCGGCATCAGCCTTTCCAAGCTGCACGAGGCTGCGAATATTCCTGCGTGGCCGACCGCACCTCCGCGACGATCGCGTCAGGGCGGCCATACACGTCGGCGGCCGTAAAGCGCAGTACGCGGTAACCCGCCTCGATCAGCGCATTCTGCCTGCGGTCGTCACTGACGAGCCGGTCTCGATGATTACTTCCGTCGAATTCGATCACGAGATGGGCGGCGGGGTAGTAGAGATCGGCGCGGCCGACGAAATTGCCTTCGCCGTCGTAAAGGTCGGTCTGTACCTCGGGCATCGGCAGCCCACCCTTGATCAAGAGCCACCGGAGCCGCGTTTCCATCGGTGACTCAGCCGGGGCGGCGCGATCGACGAGGAACTTGAGGCGCGCCACGCCACGGCGGCCCTTGGCCCCGTCTGCGTAGTGGCGCAGCTTGTCTTGGTCTATGAGCCTGGCGTGCCAAGCCATGTCAATGGCCACCAAAGCGTCGACTGGAGGCAGGCGCGCGCAAAGGTCCAGGAGCGTGCGAGATAGATTCGTCGCGGGCAGACCCTTGATCTTCACGACGTCATCGGCGACGCTGCAGTGGTACACATGGAGGCCGGCACGAGACCGGAGATGGTCGTCGCCGGGCAGTGCAATCTCAACTGGGCTTGCCGGCTCAACATCGAGTCCATTCATCCACGCCGCTGTGAGACCTACGAACACGGCGGAGGTCGGAAGCATCCGTTGGTGCGCCTTGATCAGCTCCCAATGATCTTTCGGGGCTCCGCTCGCCTGGTAAAGCCGCGAGCCAATCCTGCGCCACGAGCTGCCCCTAAGGCTGCTCGCTGAAATTCCGGCCGCTCTTGCCTCGTCGAGCGAGAACGGCCGGCTCTTTAGGTCAGTCGGGACGATGCCAGCCACCCGGCAAGCATCTCCGTCCTGCTATCGCGTGCGAACCCAGCCTGTTAATTCCACTTTTCCGCCATCTCGGGCGGGTACAAGTGCCTCGAGGCGCACTTTTCCGCCATCTCGGGGTTGGCTCAGGCGGCTTCGATCTTCGGCTTCGCCATCGGTTCGAGCGCGAACTTCAGCACGTCGTCCACGCGGCTCGCGAGGTGGAAGGTCATCGCCTCCCGCACCGTCTGCGGCACGTCGTCGATGTCCTTCTCGTTCCGCTTCGGCAGGATGACTTCCTTCAATCCCATGCGGTGAGCCGCCAGCACCTTCTGCTTCACACCGCCGATCGGCAGCACCAAACCTTGCAGCGAGACCTCGCCGGTCATGGCGATGGTGTTGCGCACCGGACGTCCGGTGAGCAGGCTCACGAGCGCGGTCGTCATCGTCACCCCGGCCGACGGGCCGTCCTTGGGCACTGCGCCCTCCGGCACGTGGATGTGGAACGACTTGTTAATGGCGTCGTGCGGGATGTGCAGCTCGTCCGCGTGCGACCGCACGTAAGAGAGAGCAATCTGCGCCGACTCCTTCATCACGTCGCCCAGCTGGCCGGTCAGCATCAGCCCACCTCCGCCGTGGCCATTCGCGTCGACGGCCGTAGCCTCGACGAAGAGAACGTCTCCGCCCACGCCTGTAACAGCCAGTCCGGTCGCCACGCCCGGCACCGCGGTGCGAGCCGCGACCTCGTTGTCGAACTTCGCCTTGCCCAGGAACTCGCGCACCCGCTCCGGCGTGATCGCCACCGGCGGCACGAGCTGGCTCGTCGCAATCTTGGTCGCGACCTTGCGCGTGATCTTGCCCAGCTCGCGCTCGAGGTTGCGGACGCCCGCCTCGCGCGTGTGCTCGGTGATCACCTTCATGATCGCCGCGTCGTCGATGGTCACCTCGTCGGGCGTCAGCCCGGCCTGCCTCACCTGCCGCTTCAGCAGGTGGTCGCGCGCGATCGCGACCTTCTCCTCTTCGGTGTAGCCGTCGAGGCGGATCAGCTCCATGCGGTCGAGCAGCGGCGCGGGGATCGTCTCCGAAACGTTGCCCGTCGGAATGAACAGCACCTCGGACAGGTCCAGGTCGACCTCGAGGTAGTGGTCGCGGAAGGTGTGGTTCTGCGCCGGGTCGAGGACCTCGAGCAGCGCCGCCGAGGGGTCGCCCCGCCAGTCGCTGCCCACCTTGTCGATCTCGTCCAGCATGATCACCGGGTTCTTCGTGCCGGCGTCCTTCAGGGCGCGCACGATGCGCCCCGGCATGGCGCCGACGTAGGTCCGGCGGTGGCCGCGGATGTCAGCCTCGTCGCGGATTCCACCCAGGGAGACGCGCGTGAACTTGCGTCCGAGCGCGCGCGCGACGGACTCGCCGAGCGAGGTCTTGCCCACGCCGGGAGGCCCGACAAGGGTGATGATCGCGCCCGAACCGCGGCCGCTCAGGACCTCAAGCCCGCGCTCCTTGCGCAGCTTGCGCACCGCGAGGAACTCAATGATGCGGTCCTTCACGTCCGAGAGGCCCGTGTGGTCCTGGTCGAGGATCTCGCGCGCCTTCCTCAGGTCGTAGTTGTCTTCAGAGCGCACGTTCCACGGGATGTCGAGCATCCAGTCGAGGTACGTGCGGATCCACCCGTACTCCGGGTTCTGCTCGCTCGTGCGCTCGAGGCGGTCGAGCTCGCGGTTGACCTCGGTCAGGACCGCATCCGGCATGCCTGCCTTTGCGATCCGCTCGCGGTAGGTCGAGACCACGTCGGTCTGGCCCTCGTTGAGCTGCTTCTTGATCGCCTCCATCTGCTGGCGCAGGAGGAACTCGCGCTGGGTCTTCTCCATGCCCTCGGTGACCTCGCTGCGGATCTTCTCCTTCAGCGACGCGTCGGCCAGGATGCCCTTCGTCCACTGGATCAGCGCGCTCAGCCGCTTCTCGAGGTCGGTCTCCTCCAGGATCTGGAGCTTCTGCTCGGTCGACAGGTCCGGCGAATAGCCGGCCAGGTCGGCAAGGTGGCCCGGTGTACGGGCCGCGCGCAGGAACTGGACGATCTGTGGGACGCCCCGCGACTCGACCAGGTTCTCGAGCAGGGCCCGATACTCGCGGGCCAGCTCCTGGGAGCGTTCGGTGGGAGGCTCGGGATCGACGATCGGGTCCGCCTTGACGAAGAGCGCCCCGCCCATGTCTGCCTGGCCGCCGCCCAGCCGGGCGCGGTACTCGCCGCGGATCATGAACGCCTCGGCTCCCGTCGGCAGCTCGGCCGACTCACCCAGGCGGGCGGCCGTGCCGATGCCGCCGAACTTGCCGTCGATCCGGGGGACCAGGAGGATCATCCGGTTGCCCTGGCGGGCAGCCTCGATCGCAGCCTTCTGGTCGTCGCCTTCGACGGCGAGGGTGACGGACATGTGGGGGAGGACGACGACGTCGTCCATCGGGAGGACGGGTAGGAGTTCGGATCGGGGGGTGGTTGCCATCTGTTCGAAAGAACGTTTACCCAGGCAGGGCCATTCCCAATCGTGGCCCGGCGGCCCCACCCGGATAGTCGCGACTAACCGGTAATTTCGTACCCGGGACCGCCCGATAGTCGCGACTATCCGGGGTTTGCGGGCGTCCGGCCTAGATCCGGGTCACGCTCCCCGAGCCCGATCCCCGGCGCGAGACGGCGTCGATGATGATCGCCGCCAGCAGCACCAGGCCGGTCACGATGTACTGCCACTCGAACGACAGTCCCAGCAGGTACATCCCGTTGTAGATGGCCCCGATGACCAGCCCTCCCAGCACGCCGTGCAGCGGCTTGCCGCGGCCTCCCATCAGGCTCGTGCCGCCGATGACCGCCGCGGCCACCGCGTACAGGACGTACTGGCCGCCCTGGACGTTGTTGGACATTCCGTTCAGGTAGGACGCGTACAGGATCATGCCGACGCCTGCGGTGAAGGAGCAGAGCATGAAGCCGGTGGTCCGGATCAGGGAAAGGTTGATGCCGGCGCGGCGCGATGCCTCTGGGTTGCCGCCGATGGCGTAGACGTAGCGGCCGTACTTCGTCCGCTGGAGCAGAACGGTCCAGGCCGCGAGCACGGCCAGCACGATCGGGATCACCCAGGGCACGCCTTCCTGGACGATCAGGACGCCCCGGTTGAGGTTGCAGATCGCCACCACCACGATCGCCACCGCGGCGATCACGCCGATCTTGATCAGGGTCAGGCTGGCGGGCGGCGCCACGAGCCCGCTCTTCCGGCGGCGTGAATCACCGAGCCAGATGAAGGCACCGAGCGCTGCGACCACGACGGCCGCGCCGATCCACGAGACGACCGGGTCGATGTTGGCCCACATCAGGTAATAGATGAAATGCAGGTTGTCGGTCTGGCCGATCAGGTTCGGGTAGCCGGAGAACGGCCCGAACAAGAGGATCTTCAGGAACACCCCGTTGGCGATGAGGTAGCCGGCCAGCGTGACGATGAACGAGGGCAGGCGAAGCTGGGTGATCAGTAGGCCCTGGACCATCCCGAAGATGAGGCAGAAGATGAGGCCCGCCACGATCGCGAGCGGCCACGGCCAGTTCGTCGTCGCCGGCTGGATCAGCTGCACGGTGATCGCCGCGCCGCACGCCCCGACGAATCCCACGGAGAGGTCGATCTCGCCCAGGACCAGGGCGAACCCCTCCGCCATGGCGAGGACCATGATCACGGCGCTCTGCTGGAACAGGTTCACGATGTTGCCCGCGGAGAGATAGACGGGGCTGAGCGCCCCGAAGACGACGATGATTGCCAGCATCGCCACGATGACCGGGAGGACCCCGCTCTCCCCCGCGCGGATGCGCGCGGCGTAGCCGCGGACGTACTCTCCGAGCGACTGGGCGACGACCTCGGGCGGAACCTCCGCGACGACGTCCGCCACCGCGGTCAGGTCTGATGCATCGCCGCTGACTTCAGCTCTCTTTGGCTCTGCCACCGCCGCGGCTCGAACCTCCTGTCGTCATGTAGTCCACCACCGACTGCCTGTCGAAGTTGGCCGCGTCGTCCTGCACGACCAGCCGCCCGAGGTACATGACCGCGATCCTGTCCGCGACCTCGAAGACGTCGTTGAGGTTGTGCGAGATGACCATCACGGCGAGGCCCTTGTCACGCAGGGTCTTGATCAGGTCGAGCACGTTCCGGGTCTGGACGACGCCGAGGGCCGCGGTCGGCTCGTCCATGATCACCAGCTTCGAGTTCCACATCACCGCCTTGGCGACCGCGATCGACTGGCGCTGCCCGCCGGACAGGGAGGCCACCGGCTGGCGGATGGACTTGACGGTCGTGACCCGCAGGCCCGCGAGGGTCTCCGCCGCGGCCCGCTCCATGTTGTCCTCGTCGAGCAGCCTGTTGCGCAGCCGCTCGCGACCGAGAAACATGTTCTGGACGATGTCGAGGTTGTCGCACAGGGCGAGGTCCTGGTAGACGGTCTCGATTCCCAGGCGCGACGCGTCGCGCGCGGCGTGGATGTGGACCGGGTGCCCCTCCCAGAACACCTGGCCGTGGTCAGCCTGGTAGACGCCGGCGATGCATTTGGTCAGCACCGACTTACCCGCGCCGTTATCGCCGCACAACGCGGTCACCTTTCCCGAAGGGAGGTCGAGGTCGACGTGGTACAGAGCCTGGACCGGGCCGAAGTGCTTGTCGAGCTCGCGGACCTTCAACAGCGGCTCGGGGGCGATGCCGGCGACTGCCACTCCGAAATTATCTCCCGATATAAAAAGTGACGCCGCCGCAGAGTTGCGGCGGCGTCGTCAGAAACGTCTTACGAGATCCCGGCGGCCGAACAGACGGCGGCCGTGACCTTCTGGCAAAGAGCTGCCTTGTCGACGAAGTTGTCCTTGATCACCGTGTCCTTCATGTTGGCCTTGTTGACCCAGATCGGGACGAGAAGGACGGCCGGCTGCTGGTTGCCCGACACGCCGGACGGCGGAGAGGTGGTGCCGTTGACCAGCGCCGACGGAGGAGTGGCGCCGGCGCGCAGCACGGTCGCGAGCGCGACCGCGGCCTGCGCCTCGAGGTACACGGCCTTGTAGACCGAACCGCACTGGTAGTCGGTCAGCACGTTGGCCATGCCGTCAGGTGTCGCGTCCTGGCCGGTGGTCGGGACGCTCTTGGGCTTGACGCCCTTGCTCTTGAGGACGGTCACCACCGCGTTGCCGAGGCCGTCGTTAGCCTCGACCGTGGCGTTGATGTTCCGGTGGGCGGTGTACTGCTGCTGGAAGATCTGCTGGCCGACGTCGTTCTTCCAGTCGGTCGCGACCTGCTCGTTGACGAGCGTCATGCCCTGGCTGTTGGTCGCCCCGGCATCGACGTGAGCCTGCTTCTTGCCCCAGATCGCGTCGTTGTAGCCCTGCGCGAACGAGACCGCGTTCGGGTCCGAGTTCTGGCCGCCGTCCAGCTCGAAGACCTGGGCGTTCTTGATGCCCCAGTCCGAGACGCACTGGACGAAGCCCTTGCCGATCAGCTCACCCACCTGCACGTTGTCGAAGCTCACGTAGTAGGTGTTGGTGCCGGTGAAAGTCGCCCGGTCGTAGCTGATCACCTTGACGCCCTTCGACTGCGCCAGCTGCTGGATCTGCGAACCGACGGTGCTGTTCAGCGGGTCCATGATCAGGACGGTCGCACCGTTGGTGATGTCCGCCTGCGCCAGCGCGAGCTCCTGGGCCTCCTGGCCCTGGGCGTTACCGATGGTGAAGTCGGAGTCCTTGTAGCCGGCCATCTGGAAAGCCTTCTGCAGGTACGGCTGGTCGAACTGCACGTAGCGCACCGACGACGTGGTGTCGGGAAGGATCACCCCGACCTTACCCTTGCCGGCGCCGACGAGGTCCTTCAGCTTCGGCATGTAGCTGAAGTCCGCGGTGAAAGAGCTGATGCTGAGGTCTGACGGGACGGTCGCGCTCTGTGATGTCGTGGGGTTGTTGGTGCCGCCGCAGGCGGTCAGAACTACTCCCAGCACCGCGAAAGCGGGCAATAACCGGGACAACTTCATGCGCACTACCTCACACAATTGACGGGTTCCTGCTGCCTTCTTCCCGATCCACGAGCCGGGGCGAGAGTGCGCCGACAGCAGGGCTACTCAGGGGGTTCTGCGCCCGAAGCATTGCTCAGGCCCTGTGGTTTGTCAAGAGAGCGTCAATTGGCGAAGAATACTTTGTTTGAAGTCTTGACAAACCGGCGGGCGTGGTCAACATGGCGCGTGGTGGCGACGGCGAAGAACGCTGACGGGACTCTGGCCTGGCTGCGTGGCCGCAACCGGCAGCGCGTGGTCGAGATCCTGCGGACCCAGGGGAGGGTAAGCCAGGCCGACATCGCCCGCGCCACTGGCCTCTCCCGGACGACCGTCTCGACGCTGATCACCGAGCTCAAGGAGGCGGGCCTGGTGATCGACATCGACGCGACCCCAAGCCGCAGGCGGGGCGGGCGACCGGCCGTCCAGCTGGCGCTCCGCGACCCCGGACGCGCGGTCGCGGGCATCGACTTCGGCCACAGCCACGTCGGTGTCGCGGTCGCCGACCTCGGCCACAACGTGCTGGCCGAGCGCCGCTTCGAGCTCGACGTCAACCGCCAGGCCGTGGAGGCCCTCGACTGCGCGGCCCGGATGTTCGGCGAGGTGCTGGAGCTGGCCGGCGTCGACCGCAAGAAGGTGATCGCCGCGGGGATCGGAATTCCGGGTCCTGTCGACCGCGCTCACGGCACCGCCGGGTCGGCCACGATCCTTCCTGGCTGGGTCGGCCTTCGCATCGCGTCCGAGATGGAGGAGCGGCTCGGCGTGCCGGTGGAGATCGAGAACGACGCCAACCTCGGCGCGGCGGCGGAGCTCACCTGGGGTGCGGGCCGCGATTGCTTGAACTTCGCCTATATCAAGGCGGCAACCGGCATCGGCGCCGGGATCGTGATCGACGGGCGCCTGCTCCGCGGCGCGACCGGGACCGCGGGCGAGATCGGCCACACCACGCTCGACGAGCGCGGCCTCCTCTGCTACTGCGGCAACCGCGGCTGCCTCGAGACGGTCGCGTCCGGACCGGCCATCGTCAAGCTCGTCGGGCCGGTGGACGGCGCGCTCCTCACCCTTGCTCAGGTCGTCGAGCGCGCGGCGGAAGGCGACGTGCGCTGCCGGAGGGCCATCGCCGACGCCGGACGCGAGATCGGGGTCGCGGTGGCGGGGCTCTGCAACCTGATCAACCCGGAGCGCGTCATCGTCGGCGGCCTGCTGAGCCGGGGCGGCGACGTGCTCCTGCGCGCGATGCGGGAGTCGATCCGCCGGCACGCGGTGCAGGCGGCCGCCGAGATCGTCGACGTGCGGGCCGCGGTGTTTGTCGAGCGTGCCGAGCTCTTAGGTGCGGTGGCCCTGCCGCTGCTGAGCGCCCGCGCGAGCGTCTAGGAATGGTGTAGTCCTCCCCGTTTACGGACGCTTCTATGGCTTGTCAAGGCCCTGAAGGAGCCTGAAGAAGCGACGAGCGAGGTAGCGCTTTAGACAGCGCCTGATCTCGCGGGCGGATTTGCCTTCGGCAGTGCGTCGAGCGATGTAGCTC